>Ga0315906_10000124_pt1 | contig 125606 bp, 105 predicted proteins | sample LakEriMetagenome_4_FD_203526 | JGI IMG/M metagenome (GOLD analysis project Ga0315906, IMG submission 203526) | Freshwater fungal communities from buoy surface, Lake Erie, Ohio, United States - Buoy 2 MA122 | ecosystem: Environmental > Aquatic > Freshwater > Lake > Lake biofilm | place: USA...
ATTGCGAAGAACTTTCAGGATTATTTTCAAAATCTGATCATCCAAAAATTTGGCGCCAACGTATTTACTGACGGATTGCAACATGCCATGAAGCTCCCCTATCAGGAATTCGAAGATCAGCGCAGTGGTGAAACCTTAAGTGTGCTGAATAAAGTAAGAGCCGATGTCGAGAAATTCATCAATTACTTTATCAATATCCTGTTCGGTATCATCGTAGGAATTGTTTTTGTGTTTGTGTATGCCGCCATAAAAATCAGCTGGTATATACCACTCGCCTATCTGGCGGGTATGGCTTTACTTTCAGTAATCACCAATTTGCTGAGTAAGAAGATCAAACATATTCAGAAAAATATTGTCGGGCAAACAACATCACTCGCCGGTTCTACAACAGAATCACTACGAAACATCGAACTGGTAAAAAGTCTGGGCTTAACGCAACAGGAAGTGAATCGTCTGAATAAGAATACCTATAAAATATTAGGCCTTGAACTGACCAAAGTGAAAAAGATACGTAGTATCAGTTTCATACAGGGCACCTTAGTTAACACATTGCGTCAGGTGATCTTATTTATTCTGATGTATTTAATTTTTAAAGGTGAAATGGATGCAGGCCAACTGGTGACTATGCAGATCTTTTCATTCTTTATATTCGGCCCTCTGCAGGAAATTGGCAATATCATATTGTCTTACCGCGAAGCCGAAGCTTCCCTGAATAATTTCAACACGCTGATGCAAAAATCTCCGGAACCTTCTCCGGCCAATCCGGTTCATCTGGGACCGATTGAAAAACTCAGTTTTAATAAGGTAACATTCAAGCATCAGACCGCTTCGCACGCAGCTATTCAATCGCTGAGTTTTGATGTAAAAAAAGGTCAGACCATTGCCTTTGTCGGACCATCGGGATCAGGAAAAACAACCCTGATGAAATTACTGGTCGGATTATATCGTCCCAATGAAGGAAGCATTCTTTATAATGGCATGGATGAAAAATCCATCAACTTTGATGATCTGCGCAATCAGATAGGATTTGTCACGCAGGACACTCAACTGTTCAGCGGCACCATCAAAGAAAATTTATTGTTTGTCAAACCGGAAGCAACAGACGATGAACTAACGGATGTATTGCATAAAGCCAGTTGTCAGCGATTATTGGAACGTGCTGAAAAGGGTCTGGATACATTGATCGGAGAAGGCGGATTAAAACTCAGCGGCGGTGAGCGTCAGCGTTTATCCATTGCACGCGCCCTGTTACGTCATCCTCATTTGATGATCTTTGATGAAGCTACTTCGGCACTTGATTCCATTACCGAAGAAGAGATCAGCAATACCATTCGCAGCGTGAGTGACAAAAAAGAACAGATCACGATCATGATCGCTCATCGATTAAGTACCATCATGCATGCCGATTGTATTTACGTACTGGAGGCCGGTGAAATTGTAGAAACCGGCACACATGAAATATTACTTGAAGAGAAAGGACTTTACTATGCCATGTGGCGTCAGCAGATTGGAGAACGTAAGAAAGTTGTAGGTTCAAAGTTAGAGGTTGATGGTTAGTTACATTAACCTACAACCCACAACTTTCAACTCTTTTTGGTTTTGCCTTTTGACCTTTGACTTAAATAACATTTCAATTGAACACTCCATCCAACAATAAACCCTCCTACTTAAAAAGCATTTTCCAAATGAAATGCCCACGCTGCCGGCGCGGAAAATTATTTCAGGAGCACAGTGCATACAATTTCAAACACACTTTCAGTATGCATGAAACATGCAGCGTATGCAGACAAAAATTTGATATGGAACCCGGCTTCTGGTATGGGACCGGATATGTCAGTTACGCCCTGACCGTTGCATTTTCCGTTGCCACGTTTATTGCCTGGTGGGTTTTCATTGGTGTATCTGTGAGCGATAACCGTATTTTCTGGTGGCTGGGGATTAATGCATTTCTGTTAATCGTATTACAACCCTGGCTGATGCGATTAAGCCGAACAATTTATTTGTATTTTTTCGTTCGGTATGATAAAGATTATGCGGCATCCGCACCGCAGGAGTTTGATTATTGATAATCACGCATTCTTTTGTTCATCATCCAGAATATCACGGATGATATTCTGATGCTTGAGTTCCATATCACTTAATTCGAGATCAATGGCATTTGTACTTTTCCAGATCTCAATCAGCGAAAATATCAATGAGAGAAGCAAACTGATCAGGCTGGCTGCAAATAAAATATAGGCTGCCTGATTATTACCCGTAAAAATCAGATACATCGTTACCACGCATAATAAAAAACTTAACACACCCAGCGCCTGCATGTTTCTGATTAGACGGATACGTACGTGCAGACTGGCAATTTGTCGACGGATATTCTGACTCTCCTCTTTGGTGTACTGCTCATGCAAACGACGAACCAGATTGGCCAGTGCCAGAAACCGATTGGTATAAGCCAGCATCAGCAGTGTAATAGCCGGAAATAAAAGCGCCGGAGTATTGATGGACAGTTCAGACATGATGATACGAATGTACTGAAATTTAAAACGAACAGCAGGCTCAAGAGCATAAAAAAAGGTGCAGAACATCTGCACCTTCGCTTATATCATTAAGAATGAAAACTTATCCTTTTTTCGCTTTGGTCTTGAAGAAATAACCCACCGATACACCAAGGATACTGTTTCTCCATGTTGTATTTGGTGCATTGCTCCAGTTTGTTAAACCCAACGTATAATTCACTGTAAAAAACAGACCATTATCCAGTTGATAACCGGCAAAAGCATTGGTGCCGATATCAAATCGTTTGATCTCATCTACTTTGGTACCCAATTCAATTTTTTCAGATTCATCATGACCTTTAATCTTTCCACTCAAATTATACCCCAAAACAGGTCCAGCACCAACAAAAAAACCATTGTCTTTTAGACGGTAAACAACATTTAAAGGTATTTCTAAAGAAGTAAAAGCCCACGCATCATCATGACCTTCATGTTTCTCTTTTGTTCCGCGCTCACTTAATAAGAGCTGAGGCTGAAAGGAAAGCTGTTTACCAATTGTGACATCTCCAACAACCCCCAGATGAAAACTTGGTCTTGCGGAAAGTTCTTTTTGAAGGTCCGCATTATTGGTTCTGACATGGCTGTAATTCAAGCCGCCCTTAACCCCGAACCTGGTCTGAGCCATTACATTCATAGTAAAACTCAACGTGAAAATCAACGTCAATAGTGTAATTGTTTTTTTCATAATTGATAATTTTTGTAACAATGTTGCAAATTTATAGAAAAAAGAAATATGATTCTACTGAATTTTTACAGGAAAAATTATTTCGATATCGGAGTGACCTTTTGCAGGCGAATCATTAGGACCTTTGATCAGGGTTTTATGCATCAGCTTTATAATCACGTTGCCATCGCCGGCTGTATTTGTCTGCCAGTCGGTAAGAAATCCTAATGGGTATCCGTTAGCATCCTTATCTTTTTTATTGATGGACATATTCAGGCCCTCCGTCAAATAATAAAACTCATGGGAGGTTCCCTGCTCCTGAATCTTGGTGTTTAAGTCTTTTATGACTCCGTTGGAAATATTTTTGATGATGATCTTTGCCTGATAGGGCTTTACCGACGAAGGTAATTTGATGGTGTCTATACGGGACGGCGGAGCACCACCATCACCATCGGGATCTTCCGCAATAAATGTTCCGACCGGATTGCCGTCCTGTGTAAAAATGAGTTCCACCCCGTTGATGGCTGCATGCTCATTTTCATTGTTGGGACTGGAAGCTTTTTTACATCCGGCCAACCAAAAAACTCCGAGAAGGAAATAAACGTAAACTTTGGACCTCATGACTTAAATGGAATTTTTAAGCGTACAACAATATTTCTGCCTGCCTCATCATTGAAGTACCTGAACCGATTCATATAATCGCGATACCTTACATTCAGCAGATTATAAATACTGATGCCAAAGTTAAGGTGATTTTTTCTGATATGCAACAATGTTGCATATTCTAAATTTGTCAACACATAGGCGTCGGGCGGAGGAAGATAATCTTTCGAATCCTTTGGTACCAGATCTTGCCTTCCCGTCCATGCTACATTCAGTGTTATGGAAGTTTGTTTGGGATGGTCAGATTTAATATACCAGACAAAATCGGCATCAGCCCGTTGTGCCGGCATTTGCTGAAGCCAGGTGCGTGAGCGTGTGTCATAAGGCAGCAATAATGATGCACGTGCATGGATACTGAAATACTCCCCGAAATTTTTTCTGATTCGTATATCGGAACCGGTCAGCAATGCATTGGTCTGAATAAACCGGAACGTTGGATAAGCACCCCTAAACGTCAGGGTGGGTGGTAAACTCGGAATCAGATTAATAAAATTCTGAATATAGTTGCTGTATACCGTAACATCCACATTGAAATTACTGTCCGGCGAATAAGTCAGCTGCTGGGAAAAATTCCAGGCTCGTTCACTTTTTAATGATGGATCTCCGATCTCAAAATTGGCGGTTCCATGATGAAGTCCGTTCACATATAATTCATTCACACTCGGAGGTCGCCATGCGAGTGAAGCATTCGCCAACCATACCCAATTTTTTTGGATCTTATATTGCATCGCGGCCGTTGCCGAAAAATTATTAAAAGATTTTAATTCTTCGGATATCACATTATTTTGATTCCGGAATACTCGTTGTGTCCGGTAATCATAACGCAATCCCGCTTCGAGCTGAATTTTATTCCACTGCCACCGATCAATGGCATAGGCACCCATCATCCATGCATTGAAATTGGGAATGAAAAAACGTGAGCCACTCCATACATTTTGCTGACGCTGTACCATCACGCCGTAAACACGGGTTGACTGACTTTTCTTCATCTGCTCGTACTGCAGATCCAGTGTTGTTGTACCAATATTCAGATCAAGTTCCGGTGCTTCAGAGATCAGTGCCCGGTCATATTCTTTTCTGAAATTTTCCTGATGGGCCAGCATTAGATGAATCTTATCTCCGTTAGTAAGATCCTGATTGACCTTTGCTTTTAACAGATAGTGACTCACTTCCTGACGAGGTCTGCCGATATCGTAGGAAAAAATGTCTTTATTTAATTCAGGCTTTTGATTACGGATGGCATTTTGAAGATCATTGAGATTACCAACATGAGATCCCCAGAAAATTCCAAGTCGCGTATTAAATGCACTGAAAAACAAATCGGCTTTTAATCGGTCTTTCTTATATCCCACATTCGCTGAATAATTCAACTCTTCCACGCCTGTATTATAAAGCCAGTAATCCGGTGTACGGGTATTGCCTCCTTTCTTGTAGGTAAGATGCGAACGCCAGCTCCATGCCGGATGTTTGGGAAGATTCTGTTCGAGCATCATATTGAGCACACCCATCCGATTATTGGAAAAAAAGATCGAATTGAATTCGCCGTTAAAGCCCGGTTTTCTGGGCAGACTCTTGGGCTCAACCAAGATAGCTCCGCCAATAGCATCCGCTCCATATTGCAAGGCACCCGCTCCTTTGAGAACGGTAAACTTGTCAGCAATAAACGGATCAACCTCAGGTGCATGTTCACTACCCCACTGCTGTCCTTCCTGACGCACGCCGTTATTCAAAATGAGTACGCGCTGACTGTGTAAGCCATGAATCACCGGCTTATAAATGGTGCTGCCTGTTTGCAAAACAGTCACTCCATCTGCCTTACGCAATATTTCTCCTAATGTCATTCCTCTTGTCTGAGCAATATCTGATTTACTCAATTCCGACTTGATAAGTTGTGGCTGCCTGTTCTGCATGTTCTCAATTACAATTTCCTGTAACTGATTATAAGTGTGCGGCATTAGAAAATTACGTACACGATTACCATCTATTTTGACTTTAACCTCCAGCGGTAAACAATGAATATGCGTGAGTACGAGTGTATAAATACCACTGCACAACGAATCAATTTTGTAAAAACCATTCACATCCGTGCTGTAATACTTACCGGTTTCTTTGATCAAAAGAGTTGTGAGCTCAAGCGGTTGTTTCGTATCCACATCAGATACCGTACCGGATAACTGAAATGTACACGACTGGGCATTAACTGAAATACCATAAACAATACAACAGAATAATAAAACAATATATTTCACGATGCAAAAGTAACCTTAATCAGCCAGTCTGAAGATGATATCAGACAGGGAACGGATCTTTAAATCGTAAACCCGCTTCCATATCCCTGATTTCCGACTCCGTACATAAACATTGTTGTAATTCAGCCTTGATCGCTTCTTTATCGAGATCCTGACCTATGATGACCAGTTCATTTTCTCTATCCCCAAAACGTTTATCCCATTTACTTTCAATGGTCTCCTGGTTATCTACAAAAGCAGCATAACTGATGCGGTCTTTAAAAGGCATACTGGCCCACCATACGCCGGCCTTATCCGCCCGCAAGCTGCCACCGGCCTGGCTCCAGTTCAATGCTTCATTTTTTCTGCTGGCAATCCAAAACAACCCTTTGCTACGGATGATATTACCATGCCATTGCGTGTTGAGATAGGTCCAGAAACGGGTAGGATGAAAAGGTCTTTTATCTCTGAAGACAAAACTGCTGATACCATATTCCTCTGTCTCAGGCACATGCTCTTTATTGAGCTCTTCTATCCAGCCGGCACTTTGAGAGGTTTTATCAAAATCGAATAGGCCGGTATTCATAATCTCTTTGAGATCGATCTTACCAAAACTGGATTCAATGATCCTGGCCTCTGCATTCAGCTTGCGGATCATAGCTTTCAGGACACCCACATCTTCCCGACTCACCAGATCGGTTTTGTTCAATATAATAACATTAGCAAATTCAATCTGATCGGTCAATAAATTCACGATCGTTCGGTGATCATCTTTCATGTCTGTCAGGTTACGATCCTGAAGCGTTTGCACACTGCTGTAATCGCGTATAAAATTGTACGCATCTACAACCGTCACCAATGTATCCAAAGCAGATATCTTAGAAAGATCAATGTTATTATTCTCATCCTGATAGGTAAAAGTCTGTGCAACTGGCAACGGTTCGCTGATACCCGTACTTTCAATCAGCAGATAATCAAAGCGCTTTTCAGTAGCCAGCTTTTCCACTTCTTTCAGTAAATCCTCCCGGAGGGTGCAGCAGATACACCCATTGCTCATCTCCACCAGTTTTTCATCGGTACGACTCAGCGTATTTTCTCTTTGCACCAGACCGGCATCGATATTCACTTCACTCATATCATTCACGATCACGGCTACTTTCATGCCTTCTTTATTGTGCAGCACATGATTCAGTAAGGTGGTCTTACCGGCTCCCAAAAAACCACTCAATACCGTAACGGGTAATTTTTTTGTGTTCATATTATTTGCAACTATGTTGCAAATATAGAAATTCTATCGATCCTTCGCAAAAATCAATCTTACCCCTTTGTTGTTATCATTGAAAATCCCCTCATCATATACGATATGTCCATTGACAAAGGTTTTCACCAACTTACTTTGAAAGGTCTGGCCTTCCAAAGGTGACCAGCCACATTGATATAGAATATTTTCGGGAGAAACTGTCCAGGGGTTATGGATATCTACTAAAACCAGATCGGCATAATATCCTTCTCTGATATAGCCTCTGTCCTTCATCCGATAAATCTCTGCTACATGATGACTCATCTTTTCTGCAATCTTTTCGAGCGAGATCAATCCCTGATGGTATAATTCCAGCATTGTTGGCAATGCATGCTGCACCAATGGTCCGCCGGAATGAGCTTTAAAATAATTGCCTGATTTCTCTTCAACCGTATGAGGAGCATGATCGGTGGCTATGATATCGATGTGGTTATCCAGTAATGCCTGCAATAATCCGCGTTTATCTTTTTCTTCTTTCACCGACGGATTCCATTTGATCTTGGCACCCAGTCTTTCATAATCTTTATCATCAAACCACAAATGATGCACACAGGCCTCCGCCGTGATTCTCTTTTCGCGTATGGGAGTTATGTTGTCAAATAGTAAAGCTTCATCTACCGTTGACACATGAAAAATATGCAATCGGTTCTGATGCTTCTTCGCTATATCAACCACTCGTTTAGTGGCTTCCAGACAAGCCTCTCTGCTTCGGATGAGGGCATGATACTGAAAGGGAATATCATCACCATAAATGGCACGATATTTTTCTGTATTATTTCTTATGATGCTATCGTCCTCACAATGCAACGCGATCAGTGTATTGGATCTTGAAAATAGTTTATCCAGATATTCAGGATAATTGGCCAGAATCCCATCTTCCTTGTTAAAATACAATCCATCATCGGTAATACCGCAAACAGTTTCCGTATCGGTGCGTAATGCTTCTTCCAGATTGCCCTGCGTAATACCCATGAAGAAAGAATAATTGGCCAGCGATGTCTTAGAGGCCTGCTGATACTTCTCTTCCAGTAATTCTTGTGTAAGGGTATTGGGTACCGTATTCGGCATATCCATAAAGGAAGTCACACCTCCGGCTACTGCTGCTCTTGATTCGGATGCGATAGTGGCCTTATGCGTTAAACCGGGTTCTCTGAAGTGCACCTGATCATCGATCACACCGGGCAATAAAAAACGACCCCCGGCTTCGAGGATCGTTGCGTTTTTATCAGAAATATTTCCGGATATTTTCTCTATGCGTTGGCCTTTGATCAGTACATCCCCCTCAATAATCCTGCCTTCATTGACAATCCGCGCATTTTTAATGATTGTTGTACTCATATCATTAACCGACTATTGTCCCTGACCCATAGAGAAGCCATCTACACCATTGAACGAATACAGGTTCTCTGTTTTGATGGCATCAATATTCTTATTCAGTGCATTGCTGAGCAATTCAATGATATCTTTTTTGGTAATTGACGCACCGGCAGTCGGTTTAAAGCGACATCTCCAGTGATCGGTACAGAATGTTTCTTTAAATCCTTCCGGCCATACTTTGATACCACGATTGGTAATCATGGTCAATTTGATTGTATCGCTTTCAATTCCTTTCACCAGTGCAGCCAGTTCATTCGGATCAGTATTTGCCCAATGAACAAACAGATCAACGCCTACGAGTTTTTTCTCTGCAGCGGGCTTGCGGGTATATTTAGGAAGATTCAAAGGTTCGCTGTTGGCATACGATACGGCCTTTAAGATAGAAGGCTTTTTGCCCAAATTAGCGATCACCGCCTGAGCAAATTCTTTTGTGCCCACTTTCCCTTTGCTGACACCTTCTTTATAGATATCATAAGTATGTGTACCTTCTTCGATCGTTGTCAGCCAGGCATTCTGTACTTTTTCTGCAATATCTGTCTGACCGATATGATTCAACATCATAATGGCTCCCTGCAATAATCCGGAAGGATTCGCCAGATTTTGTCCGGCTCTTCTGGGAGCAGAACCATGGATCGCTTCAAACATCGCACACTCTTCGCCAATGTTAGCAGAACCTGCCAGACCAACCGAACCGGTGATTTGTGCAGCCACATCACTTAATACATCCCCATATAGATTCGGCATCACGATCACATCGAATGCTTCGGGCGTATCCGCCATCTTAGCAGCTCCGATATCAATGATCCAGTGCTCATTCTCAATTTCAGGATATTCCTTCGCGATTTCATCAAACACTTTATGAAACAAACCATCGGTCTGCTTCATGATATTATCCTTGGTAAAACAAGTTACTTTCTTACGCTTTTGCTGTTTGGCATATTCAAAGGCATAACGAACGATTTTTTCGCAACCCGGACGGCTAATGAGTTTCAGACACTGCACCACTTCGTCTGTCTGCTGATGTTCAATGCCGGCATACAGATCTTCTTCATTTTCGCGAACGATCACGACATCCATAATGGGATGCTTGGTGCTCACAAAGGGATGTAAGCTCATACAAGGTCTAACATTGGAATACAGACCTAAGAACTTGCGCGTCGTCACGTTCAGACTTTTATAACCGCCACCCTGAGGAGTCGTAATAGGCGCTTTTAAAAATACTTTATTGCGGCGGATCACATCCCATGATTCGGAAGAGATACCGGATGTGTTACCGGCGAGGTAAACTTTCTCTCCTACTTCAATTTCTTCTGTCTCTATTCGCGCACCGGCAGCTAGAATAATGTCTAAGGTGGCGTCCATGATCTCCGGACCGATCCCGTCTCCTTTGGCAATAGTTATTTTTGTCATACTGTGTATTTTTTATTTTGGTGGTGCAAATTTGACGATTATTTGCCATAAGTATTGGATTTTTTTGAATTTTAAAATATCCTCCCCCTTAGTCCCCCTCCATGAGGGGGATAAATTATAAAATACACACCTAAACCAATAAACACTGAACCTCTCAACGAATCAACAATGTAACTTCGCATTATGCCTGGCTGGAATTTTAACCATAGTTATATTACCCTCCCTGAAAACCTCTTCAGTCGGGTGCAGATACAAAAGGTTTCCAAACCTGAACTGGTCCTGTATAATGCATTTTTAGATAAAATACTCGGCTTAGGTTTTTCAGATCTGGATAATGATTCATTGGCAAAGATCTTCAGTGGACAGCAAATTCCGGCTGATGCATATCCCATTGCGCAGGCTTATGCCGGACATCAATTCGGGCATTTCAATCAACTGGGTGATGGCAGAGCTGTTCTGCTAGGTGAGCATATTGCCCCCAATGAAAAAAGATATGATATACAATTTAAAGGATCGGGAATTACACCCTACTCACGCAGAGGTGACGGACAAGCGACACTTAGTGCGATGCTGCGCGAATATCTCTACAGCGAAGCTATGCACGGACTGGGTATTGCGACCACCAGAAGTCTGGCCGTCGTAAAAACCGGTGAGCATGTAATCAGGCAAGAACTACATGAAGGAGCTGTCTTAACCCGGATTGCTGCCAGCCATATTCGGGTAGGAACTTTTGAATATGCTGCCCATTTGCAGGGAAAGGATACACTGAAGGCATTATTTGATTATACGATACAACGACATTTTCCTCATTTAAAAGATGCAGAAAATGCAGCCTTGGCTTTTCTGGATGAAGTGATGCGAGGTCAGATTGCATTGATCGTTGAATGGATGCGCGTTGGATTTATTCATGGTGTGATGAATACCGACAATATGAGTATTGCAGGAGAAACCATCGACTATGGTCCCTGCGCCTTCATGAACGTTTATGATCCTGCCACTGTTTTCAGTTCCATTGATACAAACGGCAGATATGCATTTGGCAATCAACCCTCCATTGCACACTGGAACCTGGGTTGTCTGGCCAGTGCATTGTTGTCATTGATAGATGACAATACCGATGCAGCGGTTGAGAAAGCAAAAGAATTACTTCAGAAGTTTACTCAACAATTAAAGCATGCATGGTATCAGATGATGGGAAGAAAAACCGGACTGATCAATCCGGATGAATCTGATATAAATATGATTGATGCACTGCTTGCCATCATGAAAAAACATCAGGCTGATTATACCAATACGTTTTGTTACCTGATGGAAATACCTGTACCGGATCATTCCTTCTATCATCAGGAAGAATGGATACTCTGGAAAACCAAATGGCAGGAACGCATTGTAGAAAAAAATGATCCGGAAAAAACAAAAGCCGCCATGAAAGCTGCCAATCCCATCTATATCCCCAGAAATTATTTAGTCGAAGAGGCGCTGGATAATTTTACGACTAAACAGAATAGTGATTTGTTTGATCAGTTATTACAACGAATGAAAAAGCCTTATCAGTATGACGAGAAAGATCATCCGTTTCAGGAACCTCCAATAAATGGTGACAGGCATTATCAAACATTTTGTAATACCTGATTCAAATCGATTAATAAATTCTTTCAATCACCCCTGCGATACCTTGACCGCCACCCACACAAGCTGTGATCATGCCATATTTTTTATTGAGTCGCTGAAGATCATGCATCATCTGAATGGTGAGCTTGGCTCCTGTGCAACCCAGCGGATGACCTAAGGCAATGGCCCCGCCATTGATATTCACTTTATCCGAATCCAATCCTGCTTCCCGGATCACCGCTAATGCCTGTGAAGCAAAAGCTTCATTCAGCTCGATCAGATCGATATCATTGAGTGAAAGACCACACTGCTTCAATACTTTCGGAATAGCGGCCACCGGACCGATACCCATTATGCGCGGATGAACACCGGCTACGGCAGAACCAACAAGTCGGGCTAATGGTTCCAGATCTAATTGTTTCATCAAGCGCGCGCTCATCACCACGACAAAAGCAGCTCCATCACTGGTTTGGGATGCATTGCCCGCTGTTACAGTTCCGTTCACTGCAAAAGCAGGTTTTAATTTAGCCAGCACTTCGGAAGTTGTATCCGCACGCACTCCTTCATCTGTATCAACTATATAATTTCTTTGTTGCCTTTTCCCTTTCTCATCGAGATATATTTCACTGACTTCTATTGGAAGAATGCCATTTTTAAAATACCCTTCCTGAATGGCTCGAGCTGCTTTCTGATGAGAAGAAACAGAAAACTGATCCTGATCATCTCTCGACACATTATATTCTTTCGCCACCGCTTCCGCTGTCAATCCCATACTCAGATAATAATCCGGATCCTCCTTCGCAATAGAATAAGCCGGAACGGTTTTCCAACCGGCTGTCGGCACCAGACTCATACTTTCCGTTCCTCCGGCAATGATGCAGTCAGCCATACCCGAACGGATCTTGGCTGTTGCCATCGCAATACTTTCCAGTCCACTTGCACAGTAACGATTTATGGTGATACCCGCCGCATCATAGCCGACCGCTCTGGCTGAAATAATTCTTCCTATTTGTAATCCCTGTTCGGCTTCCGGAACCGCATTACCTACAATGACATCATCAATGAGTGAATGCTCCAGCTGAGGAATCGACTTCAATAATCCCTGTATTACCTGCACCGCCAGATCGTCGGGACGCATAAAGCGAAACCCGCCTTTTTTGGCTTTGGTAACCGCAGTTCTAAAACCACCGACGATATAGGCTTCTTGCATACGTGTATATTAAATGGTTAAAATGTGATATACCAAATTTACAAAATCCAACCTACAACCGACAACTTACAACCTTTTGGTTTTGCCTTTTGACCTTTGCCTTATTTCTAGTTGTAATTCTGACCAAATAAATTATTCCTTCCTGTTATATCTTCGCACCACATGTATTACATCATTCGCCATATTCTTTTTTTATTTGATGCCGAGAAAGTGCATCACTTTGCCATGGGATGCCTTCGCTTTTTCTGCAAAATTCCTTTTACCCGAAAAATGATTGCTTCCATCTATCAGCCTAAAAAAGCCAGACCTATTCATATATGGAATCTTCAATTTCCCAATATAGTGGGCTTGGGTGCAGGCTTTGATAAAAATGCACAATATCTGACTGAGCTGGAAACACTGGGCTTCGGATTTGTGGAGATAGGCACTGTTACACCACTTCCGCAGGAAGGGAATCCTAAACCGAGATTATTCCGACTGCCTAAAGATGAGGCACTCATCAATCGAATGGGCTTTAATAATGAAGGTGTTGATGTGATTGCAGCGCGATTAAAGGAATGGAGAAATAAAAATCAACAATCCCGTATGATCATCGGAGGCAACATCGGGAAAAACAAAGTCACTCCAAATGAACAGGCTGTAAAAGATTACGAGATCTGTTATGAAAAATTATATGATGTGGTGGATTATTTTGTTGTCAATGTCAGCAGTCCGAATACACCGGGTTTAAGAGAGCTTCAGGAGAAAGAAAGTCTTCGAAACATCCTTACGTCACTTCAAAAAATTAAATTCAAGTACGAAAATAAAAAACCTTTGCTTTTAAAGATTGCTCCCGACTTGTCCAAAGAACAGATCGACGACGTGGTGGATCTTTCGCTGGAAATCAAGTTAGACGGACTGGTTGTTTCCAATACCACCATTGACCGGTCTGAACTAAATACAAAGGAAAATAAAGTTGAAAAAATTGGCGCGGGCGGGGTTAGTGGCAAGCCGCTGCAACATAAAAGCAATGAATTGATCAGCTATATCCATCAGCGTACAAAAGGACAAATACCCATCATAGGAAGTGGCGGCATCTATTCTCCCAAAAGTGCTAAAAATAAAATTTATTACGGCGCAACGCTTGTACAGATCTGGACCGGATTTGTATATGAAGGACCCGGGCTGATAAAAAAAATCATCCGGTACGTTAAATAAAAAGTCGCTTAAGAAAACAAGGTCGGATTATTCCCTGCATGCGGTGTCTTTCCTAAATGCTTATATGCCTTTAAGGTAACTTCTCTTCCTCTTGGCGTACGTTGTAAAAATCCTTCCTGTATAAGAAATGGTTCGTATACTTCTTCGAGCGTGCCCGACTCTTCTCCTACTGCAGTTGCGATGGTGGTAATACCTACCGGACCTCCTTTAAATTTATCAATAATTGTCAGCAGAATTTTATTATCCATCTCATCCAATCCGTGCTCATCCACCTGCAAGGCTTTTAAAGCATGACGTGTCACGTCCAGATCTATTTTCCCTTTATTCAGTACCTGGGCAAAATCCCTTACTCTTCGTAATAAACCATTCGCGATCCTTGGAGTAGCTCTGCTTCTTCCCGCGATTTCACCGGCGGCCTCTTTTGAAATATCGGCCTTTAAAATATTCGCCGCACGTAAGATGATAGCCTTTAATGTTTCTGAAGAATAATATTCCAGTCTTGACTTGATCGCAAAACGCGATAATAACGGAGCCGTCAGCAAACCGCTGCGTGTTGTAGCACCAATGAGTGTAAATGGATTGAGATTGATCTGAATACTTCTGGCACTCGGGCCGGAATCAATCATGATATCGATCCGATAATCTTCCATGGCGGCATAGAGGTACTCTTCAACCACCGTACTCAAGCGATGGATTTCATCAATAAACAGTACATCATTGGGCTCAAGACTCGTCAATAAACCGGCCAGATCACCGGGCTTTTCAATGACGGGCCCACTGGTTTCTTTGATGGAAACACCCAGTTCATTCGCCACAATACGGCTCAATGTTGTTTTACCTAAACCGGGCGGCCCGTGAAAAAGCACATGATCCAATGCTTCTCCCCGCATCTTAGCGGCTTTGATAAAAATTTTGATATTATCTATGATTTGCTGCTGACCGGAAAATTCTTCCAGGGCAGCCGGACGAATATTATTTTCAAACTCGGCATCCGCCGCATTTAAACCCTTCTTGTCATTATTGAGGTTTGGATTGCTCATTCCGGGAAAATACATGTAAAACTAATGGAAAAGGCTGAAGCAAATTCGATTTTCGTCTTTCGTTTCTCGTTTTTCAGATTTTCGATCAACGACAAACGAACAACGATCAACGTTTTTTAACTCTATGCGTAAGCATACAGAACAGAGACTATTCCTACTCCTAAAATCAGAATAAACAACCATTTGAAGGGAAAAGAAAAACGGGATTTTTTTTCAGCACTGCGTTTTCTTCTACTTTCTGCACGAAACAATTGATTATTTAGTTCAGCAGCCTTGGCCTCCCAGTGTTCAAAAGGGAAATTTAAATCGGATGAAAGAGCTTCCTTATACAAAGGAACTTTCAGATTCAGCATTTCCCGAAATCCTTCCATACGAAGCTTTTTTTCACGAATCGTTTCGCCTAATATGGATATTGTACCGCATGAACTCATCACCAGGATGCGATTAGCCGCATCTTCCGATAAATCATATCGCTCCTGTAACATTTTCTCAATTTTGGAAAAATCACCATTAAATAAAACACTGGTCATATTGATTATGCCCTGATAATGTCCGTTTTTATTGAAAATAGCAGGAAGATGGCGAGTTATTTCTGCACCTGCCGCCACTTTGGCCATCCTGTACGTCACTAACGCACCATTTGTTTGCTGTAAACGGAATTTCATCTGGTAGACACTAGCCAAGATACTGAAATGAATGGGCGCACGGAGTTTCTCTGGAGGCAACCCTACTTGATGAGCTAATGTTTCAATCAATGCATCATGGAAATAGTGATCTAGTTTAGCTTTTGTTTTTATGGACATCGGTTAGTTGTATAATCTTCACAAACATCATACCATTAAATTCAGGTGTAAAGGTACTAATGTCGGGATAAACTGAAAAGAAAAACACAAAGATGCAGGTGCATATGAGAGAGAGTTAGGGGTATACCATTATTATGCTAGAAAAATTTATTACCATTGACAAAGCTAACTACCGTACGCTGTTGCCGGGGTCAAGGCATGCTCATCTGTAATAGCAACGTTTAAATACTCATCGGCAATTTGCAATCTTTTTATTTCCAATACTTTAGCGAAGGTTTCAAAATAAAGTATAACATCTTCCCGCTGATTGCGCGAAAGCCAGCGGAATCCTCCCGGTAATTGGTCTAAAACTTGTTTGTCTTCGAGGTATTCAAGATTATGAATATCACTGGGCGTTAATCCAATCTCTTCGAGTTTACGGATCATTACTTGAAAAGGAGCCTGTGTAACAGAACAAGATTCCTCCGCCAACTCGGTCCACTCTCCGGGTCCGGTATGAGCGTGTCGTAAAATTTCTTCTTTGCTCATATTGCCGACCACCTGCATCAGATTACCACAATTACAGGCACCATGATTTCCCCAGGCATAGTGGGCGCCGTTACGTAAGCGGGTTGCCGTTTCGCGTAACGCATTGATCAGTTGTTGTGAAGGATAAGCCATAACATAAATTTCAACCACCTAAAGACAGAAAAAATATTTTGTTCAATGTGACTTGACAGAAAAATTTTGAACATAAAACAAGGCAGACAACATTATATAACGATGTTGATCATCTTATTTTTTACATAAATGATCTTTTTATGTGGCTTTCCTTCCATCCATTTCTGAATAGCCGGATCAGCGAGTACGATCTGCTCCACATCGGCCTGTGTTGCATCAAGCCCAAGCAAACATTCGCTTCTTGTTTTTCCATTCACGGCAACCGGATACAATTTAGTGGTCTCCACCAGATATTTTTCTTCGCAAACAGGATAGTCTGCCTGTAAGATACTGTTTTTATTACCCAGCAAATGCCATAGCTCCTCTGCAACATGCGGCGCATAGGGAGCGATCAGGATCAGAAGAGGTTCGAGAATGGATTTTTTATGGCATGAAAGGTCAGTTAATTCATTTACCCCAATCATGAATGTACTAACCGCTGTATTAAAACTGAATCGGGCAGTATCCTCATCAATTTTTTTTATGGTTTTATGTAACACTTTCCACTCAGCATCGGTAGGCTCGGCATCTGTCCATACTTGTCCTTTCTGTTCATCATAAAATAATCGCCACAATTTTTTAATAAAGCGATGAACACCTTCAATTCCTTTCGTATCCCAGGGTTTACTGATATCGACAGGGCCCAGAAACATTTCATACATCCGAAACGTATCGGCACCATATTTCTCAACGATCTCATCCGGATTGACCGTATTGAATTTACTCTTGCTCATTTTTTCCACTTCCGCACCGCAGATATATTTTCCTTCTTCAAGAATAAATTCAGCCTGTGCAAATTCCTGATTACGCCATTTTTTGAACTGGTCAATATCCAGTGTAAACCCATCCACCATATTCACATCCACATGCAGCTTGTCCGTTTTTTGTCCATGATAATTTTCTTCCTCATCCAGCAGTCCTTTTGAAACAAAAGTTGACATACCATTCACGCGGTACACAAACCGCGATGAGCCTTGTATCATTCCCTGGTTGAGTAATTTTTTAAACGGCTCATCAAATCCGATGTAGCCCAAATCATACAATGCTTTCGTCCACATACGACTATACAGCAAATGTCCGACGGCATGTTCTGTACCTCCCACATACAGATCTACCTGCCCCCAGTAATCACTTGCCTCCCTGCTGCAGAATTCTTTTTCATTCTGCGGATCCATATAACGCAAGAAGTACCAGCTGCTGCCGGCATAACCCGGCATCGTATTCGTTTCCCTTACGCCCCTATCAAGGGCCGTTTGGGCATTTTCGATATGGATCCAATCTGAAATATTCGCTAAAGGACCCTCGCCTTCCGGACCTGGTTCATATTGATCTACTTTCGGCAATAGCAGCGGTAATTGATCTTCCGGAAGCGGATGGGCAATGCCATCTTTCCAAATAATGGGAAAGGGTTCACCCCAGTAACGCTGACGGCTAAACGAAGCATCTCTCATTTTGTAGTTCACCTTACGTGTACCTACTCCGGCCTGTTCCATCTTTTGTACAGCTGCTTCCATGGCATCACGCATCACCATGCCATTCAGAAAATCGGAATGCTCCAGCATGGCATCTTTGGTAGAATTCGCCTGCTTGCCATCAAATGACGAACCAATAATATTTGTAACTGGCAGATTGAAATGACGGGCAAATTTATAATCGCGTTCATCCCCGCAGGGTACCGCCATAATAGCTCCCGTACCATATCCTGCCAGCACATATTCAGAGATCCATACAGGAATTTCCTGTCCGGAAAACGGATGCAACACATACGCCCCGGTAAATACTCCACTGATCTGTTTCTCCGCCATACGCTCCCGCTCACTTCGACTTTTTACATAAGCCACATAATCACTCACCGCCTGACTTTGCTCATCAGACTTGATCTGCTCAACCAGTTCATGTTCCGGTGCAATGACTAAAAAATCAACCCCAAAAATGGTATCGGGTCGGGTGGTATAAACTTTTATTTTATGGCCGGCATCTTTCACCTGAAAATCTACTTCAGCCCCTACTGATTTTCCGATCCAGTTGGTCTGCATATCTTTCATCGCCTCACTGAAATCCACTTTCTCCAGTCCTTCCAGTAAACGATCTGCATATTCCGTGATACGCAAGTACCACTGACGGAGTTTTTTCTTGATAACCGGGTGCCCGCCCCGTTCGCTTACTCCGTTCACTACCTCATCATTCGCAAGTACCGTCCCCAATGCTTCACACCAGTTCACTTCTCCGTATCCGCAATAGGCAAGCCGGTATTGCATTAAAATTTCCTGTTTTGTTTTCTCATCATAATCATTCCACTCGGCTGCACTAAACTCACGTATGGCCATTTGATTACCCGGCATCGGATGATGGCGATTGCCTTCTTTTTTAAAAACATCAATCAACTGACGGATAGGTTCTGCTTTCCGGGAATTGCGATTATAAAAAGCGTGAAATAACTGTAAGAATATCCACTGTGTCCATTTATAATAATTCGGATCACTGGTGCGCACTTCACGATCCCAGTCAAAGCAAAAGCCGATATTATCCAACTGCTTCCGGAAATTCTGAATATTGATACGCGTGCTTTCCGCCGGATGGATGCCATGCTCCAGCGCATATTGTTCTGCCGGCAATCCAAATGCATCATATCCCATGGGATGCAGCACATTAAACCCTTTTGATCGTTTGTACCGGCTGTATATATCACTGGCAATATAACCGAGCGGATGCCCCACGTGCAACCCGCTTCCACTGGGATACGGAAACATATCCAGCACATAATACTTGGGGCGCGATGAATTATTCTCAGCACGGTAGGCATTTGTTTGCTTCCAGTTGGCATGCCATTTCTTCTCAATGTCTCTAAAACGATATTCCATGTTACAATGCCGTTATTCGTATGGTGGTTAATAACGGCGACAAAATTAAGGATTCAAGAGGGAACCTTATCCTGCTTTAAAGCAAGCGAGTAATTGCATCATAAACCTTTAAAATCATTTACATTTGCGAACAGGTAATTTGTTTACTGATTATTTTTGGCATTCAACCGAAAAAAATGACGCAACAACAAGGCAAAGGTTCTATGAAAAAAGCACAGCCCTCCTACATCTACTCGATCGTAGGTGTTGCGCTGGTGCTGTTCATTCTGGGTGTGCTGGGCTGGATCTTTCTGAATTTTCAAAAAGTGGGAGAAACATTAAGGGAAAACATACAGATACATGCCTGGCTAACAACCGGCAATAAGAAATCCGTCGACAGCCTGAAAGGATATATCAGCCGTCAGGATTATGTGAAATCCTGGGAATATGTCGATAAAGAAAAAGCCAAAGAAATTTACAATAAAGACGGCAACGAATCGTGGGATAAAATTTTAACAGAGAATCCTTTGCCCGAAAGTATCGACTTCTATGCCAAGGCAGACTATGTTCAGCAGGACAGCCTGACTAAAATAGCCGGTGACCTGATGCAAAAATTTCCGGGCGTCATCAGCGAAGTGCAGTATCCGAAAGATCTGGTCATTACCATTACCGACAGAGCAAAAAAATTCGGTATCGTGCTGATCATTACAGCTATTTTATTGAGCATAGTGGTAATCGTTTCCATTGACAGTACCATCCGCTTAGCCATGTTCAGCAATCGTTTTCTGATCAAGACGATGCAAATGGTGGGCGCAACCCGAGGATTCATCGCAAGACCGATGAATATCCGGGCAGTTATCAACGGACTGATCAGTTCGGGCATTGCCATCGGCGCCATTTGGGGAGTCATCATGTGGATAGAAAGCTATGTGCCGGATATGAAAGCACTGCGCGATACGCAACATTATTTCTTTTTATTTGGCTCCATTATGCTGATTGGGGTGGGCATTTCCGTGTACAGCACCCACCGAAGCGTGATGAAATATCTGCGCATGAAACTGGATGATCTCTACTAAATCATAAATCAATTCGAATGAAAGAAAAAAAGACAGCGGCCATATTCAGCAAAGAAAATCATCTTTGGATGATCATCGGAGGAGTACTGATTTTATCAGGCATCCTGCTGATGATTGGTGGTAAAAGTCCCGATCCGAAAGTTTTCAACAAGGATGAAGTATATAGTTTTCGCCGAATTACGCTCGCTCCTATTCTGATCATCGCAGGTCTTGTTACGGAAATTTATGCGATCATGAAAAAAGGAAAGTCTTCCTGATCGGCCATGACAATTTTTGAATCCATCATTATTGCCATTGTTGAAGGTCTGACGGAATATTTACCAGTATCATCCACCGGACACATGATCATCACCGAACGAATCCTCGGCGTGCCGTGTTCCAATTTCACTAAAGTATTTACTGTATCCATACAGTTAGGAGCTATTCTGAGTGTTATTGTGTTATACTGGAAGAAATGGATCAGGCCTTTTCAGGAAGGCAAAGACGGCATCAACTTTTATCTGAAATTAGGGATCGCTGTTATCCCGGCTTTAATTCTGGGAAAGCTTTTCAATGATGCCATTGATACGCTGCTTGACAATGCCTTCTTTGTTTCCGTAAGTTTATTTGCCGGAGGGGTAATTTTATTGTATGTCGATAAGTTTTTTTTGAACCCCACTGTCGAGCATCAGCATCAGCTGAAATATGTCAGTGCTCTGAAAATAGGCGCATGGCAATGTCTGGCCATGATACCGGGAGTAAGCCGAAGCGCTGCTTCTATCATTGGCGGCATGCAACAAAAATTGAGCCGTTCCTTTGCGGCTGAATTTTCTTTTTTCCTTGCCGTACCTACGATGGCCGCCGCTACTGGTTATTCCTTGTTTTTAAAAGACTGGGAAAAAACACAGGGATTAACAGAGAAGGGCTATGAAATGATTTTGAATAACCCTCAGTACCTGCAGGCTTTTCTGATTGGTAATGTGGTGGCATTTATCGTTGCCATGCTGGCTATCCGTTTTTTTATTGTTTATCTGCAAAAACACGGATTTAAATTGTTTGGATGGTACCGCATCATTATCGGCGCATTGCTGCTTTTGTTGTATGCCGTCGGATACATTCAGGATTGTCCCCAATAGCTCTGACGAAAAATTTCGGTATACTGTATTTTCTTCCTACTTTTCTGTCAAATCACATGCATGCAGACAGCATCCAAAAAAGTTGTACGGGCCTGGGCCATGTATGACTGGGCAAACAGTGTTTATAATCTGGTCATTACCACTACTTTTTTTCCGGCATATTACGCAGCAATTACTTCTGTCGAGAATGATGCATTCAAAGACGGAGTTCGTTTTTTAGGAAGAACCTATGTGAATACTGAAATCAAGGACTATGTACTGGCTGCCGGATTTCTCATCATCGCCATGCTATCACCTATCCTTTCGTCGATTGCCGATTATAAGGGAAACAAAAAACGCTTCATGCAGTTTTTTTGTTATATGGGCTCTCTGAGTTGTGTCCTGCTATATTTTTTTGACTCAACGAATATTACGTTCGGCCTGTTTTGTTTTATGATGGCGGGTATTGGTTTTTACGGATCACAGGTATTTTACAATTCCTATCTGCCCGATATCAGTTCGGAAGCCGACAGAGACCGTATCAGTGCAAAAGGGTATACATACGGCTATATTGGAAGTGTGATACTTCAGATGATTGGGTTTGGACTGGTGCTCTTATTACCTGACAGTGGTAAAGCACTTCAGATCACCTTTCTTCTTGTTGGATTATGGTGGATTGGTTTTGCCCAGATACCCTTTCGTCATTTACCAATCAGCAACATCTCCGAACGAAAAGCCAAAAAACACATTCTGATCAATGGATTTCATGAACTGAAGATCGTTTGGCAGCAACTGATTCATCTGCCTGTTTTAAAACGATTTCTGGCAGCTTTTTTCTTTTACAGCATGGGCGTTCAAACGGTGATGCTCGTTGCCATTGATTTCGGCATCAAAGAACTGAAACTTGAAAATACAAAACTGATCATAACAGCTGTCATCATTCAACTGGTAGCGATCGGCGGAGCTATTAGTATGTCGCGTTTGTCTGAACGATTCGGCAACCTGCGTATTCTGATTGTTGCCGTTCTCTTGTGGATCGGTATCTGCATTACGGGCTACTTTGTTCATTCCGAATTACAGTTTTACATTCTGGCGGCACTGGTTGGTTTAGTGATGGGGGGCATTCAGTCGCTCAGTCGGTCAACCTATTCCAAACTGATGCCTGAAACAAAAGATACGGCTTCCTTTTTCAGCTTTTATGATATCACGGAAAAATTAGCCATCGTCATTGGCTTGTTTAGTTTTGGATTCATTGAGGGTTTCAGCGGCAATATGCGACATTCTATTTTGGCATTGATCATCTTTTTTATGATTGGACTTATTTTTCTTTTATGGACATATTCCAATCAGCATAAAGGAAGACACATAAGCAGCGAAGCAATTCAATAAACAAAAAAAACTCATTATGAATTTATATTCCATCAATACAGGATATTTTAAATTAGACGGAGGAGCAATGTTTGGTGTGGTTCCTAAAGTAATCTGGAACAAACTTTGTCCTGCCGACAGTAAGAATCAAATCAATATGGCCATGCGGTCTTTGCTGATCGAAGACGGCAACCGACTGATTCTGATCGATACAGGCATCGGAAATAAACAGGATGTAAAGTTCTTTGGTCATTATGATTTACACGGAGACGACACACTCGATCAGTCACTTGCCAAACATGGATTTCACCGGGATGATATCACGGATGTCATCCTCACCCATCTGCATTTTGATCATTGTGGCGGTGCTATTCAGCGGGAAGGAGATCTGCTGGTGCCGGCTTTTAAAAAAGCAGTTTACTGGAGCAATGAAACACACTGGAACTGGGCCATCAAACCGAATGCCAGAGAAAAAGCATCCTTTTTAAAAGAAAATATTTTACCTATAGAGGAGAGTGGTCAGCTAAAATTTATCGCCAATCAGCACAAGGACTCCATCGTACAAACAACTTCCTTTGCAGATGACATCGAACTTCATTTTGCGGAGGGACATACAGCCTCTATGATGCTGCCTCGAATAAAATATAGAGGTAAAACGATCATCTTCACAGCTGATCTCATTCCGATGATGGCACATATTCCCTTGCCTTATATCATGGCATACGATATGTTTCCGCTGACCACATTGCTGGAAAAGCAGGCATTTCTGGAAGAAGCCGTCAAGGATGATGCAATCCTGTTTTTTGAACATGACCCGGAAACAGAATGTTGTTCCCTGGAAAAAACAGAAAAAGGAATCCGGTATAAAGAGCGACTTACCCTGGCTCAACTTTAATTTATCTCGTGGAGATCAGACTGGTTAGCGGGTGGCGAATATTCTGATAACCCATCATATCAACTTTTACGCTGCCTACTGTGATAGGGCTTTCAATACGAACAGGAATTTTATTGGGATCATCGGATACCCATACTACCATTTTTTCACCGCCTTCAAAAATTGTCCCCTCGATGAGCAAAGGCTTGAATTTAATAGCACGAAACTTGCCGTAACGTGTTTTAATGATTTCTTTTCCCAGATAACGAATGTATAAATTATATACTTTATCGTCTATGAACATGCTGAAGGGAATTTTATCTCCGGCTTTATATTTATTAAAATCAATATTCCGGGCATAATAGATTGAGCTCAGTACATCCTGAACACATTGCGGCACTTTGAATGTGCCCGCCTGGGAAGTAGCCGTATTGGCCTGCTGATTAAACAGAACAGTTTCTGATTTTTTAAAATCTCCTTCCTCAATATTTCGCATGAATTTATATGGTTGCAGCGATCCCGTATCGATCAATGACTCATACTTATCTCTCACCTTAAAGAAGCCATCAAAAAAAGAATTGGTTTTCCCTTCGCCGATAATATGATAGGCCGGCTGCTTGTTGTAGTCCGTCAGACGAATATTAAAATTGGCCTGACCTCCGTAGATATACATACCGGCCAATGTATAGTAAATATGAAAATTCACCCGTTCACCGCTTTGCCATGAAAGATTACGAATACCGCAAAACTCCTGTATTTCCGTATCCGGCTGTATAGTGAATCCGGCAAGGCACCAGCATAAGATAATCAACGTAATCCTCATGTTCGCTTATTTAATGGGAACCTTGATAAAAAAATCAATCCAATGACGGACGGAATAATCAGATTTAAAAACCAGATCACTGCCGTACCTGTTGTTACCGCCAGCAACTGAGACGTGAACTGACCAGCCACAACAAGTGCTACTTTACCGCGAATACCTAATTCAGCAATGGCAATGGTAGGAATGATGGCCATGATTAAAAAAATGATACTGACAATAGCAAAACCGGTCATGTAATCAAATTTAACACCGAAGGCATGAAAAATCAACAGGTATTGTGTTGTAAAAATGATAAAACGAATCAGGGAAACGGCTAAAACGTTGAATCGAAGCGATTTGGGCAATGGAGTCAATGGAGAAAAAGAGGGGAGCCAACGCTTAAATAAAACATTCCGAGTAAGCCAATCAACTATCTGCTCATAAAAAAAATAAAGGCCGAGAATCAGCAGAGTTATTAGGAAGGATACACATAATATCAGCAATGAATCGATGCCGGCTATATGGAATTCATTTCTGAGCAGGAACAATGAAAGAAAACCTGCCGTACAGGTAATAGACAGCTGACTGAGTCCGGAAATAACCGAAAAATGTGCCGCTTTCAATCGTTGATTATTTTCAAGATAAAAAATTCGTCCGATATACTCTCCTATCCGGTTGGGAGTATTCATAGACAATGATAATCCGGCCAGCACAGCGCGTAAACATTTGAAAAAAGATATGTTCATTTCTCTTCGAAGCAATACATACCACTTGTAGGTTTCCAGGATCCAGTTTACCGGCATCAGGATAATCGCCAACAGGATATATATCGATGCTGTCGGCCTATTCAGTACCAGCAGCATTTGCTGATAAGCGGTCGAAAGATCTGACTGCCTGATTATTTGCTGATAGATTGACCAGGACGTCCAGACAAGCAGCACAGGGCCAAGTCCGTATTGAATAAAGATTTTGAATTGTCTTTTCAGTTTCGGTTATTTGTTCAAAATTAATTCCCTTCTTGGACAAGAGCAGCAAAATAATTCTTGGTATTGATCCCGGAACCATCATTATGGGTTATGGTGTTATTGAAGTAAAGGGGAATCAGATTAGTCTGCTCGAGACAGATGTATTGAAACTTTCGTCCATTAAAAATATTTTTGAAAGACTCCATCTTATTCAGTCAAAAGTAACATCTGTTATAGAACTATATCATCCCCATGAGTTCGCCATTGAAGCTCCGTTCTTTGGCAAGAATGTTCAAAGCATGCTCAAGCTTGGTCGTGCCCAGGGCGTAGCCATTGCTTCTGCTTTTGCAGCCGGCCTACCGGTGCATGAATATTCTCCAAAAAAAATCAAACAGGCCATTACAGGCAACGGCAATGCAGATAAAGAACAGATCTGGAAAATGCTCCGGCATCATCTCACCTTTACCGATAAACCGAAATACTATGATGCTACAGATGCCATTGCTGTCGCGCTTTGTCATCACTTTGAAAGCAGATCACCTTTGGTTTCCGGACGCAAAAAAATAAAATGGGAGGATTTTGTGCGGGATAAACCCGAACGCATCCGAAAAAAATAATTATTCTGAATGCTTCATTTTGGTGAAGAACCTGAAGAAATATACAGCCACAACAAATCCAAGCAGGTACCAGGGATTTAAATTCCCCAATACAATAACATCAATCATAATTTTGAAAAGCACAATAAAAGGGAATGTAATCGGCCCCCATTTCTCCATAGACCACACGCCGCTGATGGATACAAAGGAAAAAACAATGACTAAAGCATTCAGCGCCGGATAGATGGTCTTGATTCCGGGATAGACACGTATAAACATATCAACGAGATTGAAAAATCCAAAAAGAACGACCAGTGCGCACACAATCGTTAACTCCATTGGACGCTGCGATTTTTTCTTAACCCGCTTTTTATATCCTAATTCATCTTTTGTGTACATAACTTATGGTTTGAGGTGTTCAAGAATGAGTTGTTGTGCTTTGAATAAGGCTTCCTGATCCATCTTTATTTTCGGGCGTGTAAAATTCAAATCATCGGCTGTATCAATCGGCACCAGATGTACATGGGCATGGGGCACTTCAAGACCAATGACCGATAACCCAACCCTGTTACAGGGAAAAGCTTTTTCGATGGCTCGCGCTATGGGTTGAGAAAATAACAATATCGATGACAACCAATGATCAGCAAGATCAAAAAAACGATCCGTCTCCGTCTTAGGTATTACCAACGTATGCCCTTCCCTCAGCGGAAAGATATCCAAAAAAGCATAAAAGCGATCATCCTCCGCAATTTTGTAAGCGGGGATCTCTCCGGCAATAATTTTTGAGAACAACGTCATACGTCAAACAGTGATTTCTTCAATCCTAAATTTAATCTTTCCGGCGGGCACAATAACTTCTGCTTCCTCTCCAACCACTTTTCCCAGCAAGCCTTTTCCAATGGGAGATGTCACGGAGATCTTTCCTATCTTCAGGTCAGCTTCTTTTTCGCTCACGATCTGATAAGTCAGCTTCTTATTAGTTGTCAGGTTAGTCACCGTTACTTTGGTCAGTATGGCCACTTTACTGGTATCAATATCTTTTTCATTTAAAATGCGGGCATTGGCAATGACCCCCTCTAGTTGTTTGATCTTGGCTTCCAGAATCCCCTGTGCTTCTTTCGCCGCATCATATTCTGCATTTTCCTTGAGATCTCCCTTTTCTCTTGCTTCAGCTATTGCTCTGGCGGCTGCCGGACGATCAACGCTCTTCATTTTCTGTAATTCAGCCTGCAGCTTCTCCAGCGTCTCTTTTGTTACATATTGTACTGACATATACTTCCGTTTATATTAAAAAAAATAACAACGCCTCAGACGAATCCTGAAGCGTTGCCATATCAGACAAAAATAAAGGAATTTTGTCAGAATTTAAGGGCAGATGCTAAATTTTAAAGGCCCAGTTTTTGGGCGATGTTCAGACTCATTTTGTAAAACGCTTCATGCGTGTAACCTGCAATATGCGGCGTGATGATAACGTTGGGTAATGATAATAAATGATCCAGGATTTTCTTTTCTTCCAATGAATAGGAATCAAGTTGTTCATTTTCGAGCACATCCAGCGCGGCTCCCCGAACCCATCCATTGTCAAGCGCCCTCACGAGAGATGCTGTATCAGCCACTTCACCCCGTGATGTATTAATGAAATAAGGTTTTTGTTCCATCTGTTCAAAAAAGCTCGCACCGGCATAATGACGGGTCTCTGATGTGAGCGGTAAATGCAAACTCACCACATCACTATATTGCAATACCTGTTCAAGGGATGCTTCCCTGATCTGGTCATTACCAAATCCAAATACATATTTGTCATGGGCCAGAATGGTCACATCAAAACCTTTTAACACACGGGCAAATGCCTGTCCGGTATGACCAAACCCAATAATCCCTACGGTCTTACCACTCAATTCTAACCCGCGATTTGCTTCCCTGATCCATTTGCCTGCTGACACTTCCCGATAAGAAGAAGTGATCTTATGCATTAAACTCAATAACATCCCTAGCGCCTGTTCGCCCACAGCCGTCGCATTACCCTCCGGACTGCTAAACACTTTTATATGTCGTTTCTCGGCCGCTGCCATATCTATCAATTCCATACCGCTTCCAAGGCGGGCGATCCATCGCAAAGCAGGAGATGATGATAAAAAATCTTCATCGATCCGAATACCGGAAGCAATGACAATACCTGTCGCCTCAGCGAGAGCTTGATTCCATTTGGTTTGATCAGACGGCAGAGCATAGTGAATGTCATAGCCGGCTTTCTGCAACCGACTGATTAATTCATCATGAGCTTTTGCTGCGATCAGCACCAGAGGCTTGGAATGAGTTGTGTCATGCATCGATCAAGATAACATTAATGATGTGCCGGTTGTTTATTCATTCTGAACGTTAATGCAGCAAAATCATTTACCGTCAGCTGCTCAGCTCTTTTTTCAAAGAGCGGATCTTTCAATATTTCCTGCGTAAAAAACGATTTAAGTCCGTTTCGAAGCATTTTTCTTCGCTGCTGAAAAGCTGTTTTGACCAACACAAAAAAATCTTCCCGGCTGGTCATATCCGGTATGGTTGCTCTTCTTCTTAAGCGAATAACAGCACTTCTTACTTTGGGAGGGGGATCAAATGCGGAAGCTTCCACATTAAACAAGGAATCTGCCTGATAAAACGCCTGTACCAGTACGCTGGTGATGCCGTAGGTACGACTCCCTTCTCTTGCTGCAACACGATCGGCCACTTCTTTCTGAAACATCCCTACAACAGAAGACACCTGATCTTTCCATTCGAGAATCCTGAACAGAATCTGCGTTGAAATATTATACGGAAAATTTCCAACAACCATGAATGTTCCCTCAAAAGGAACAGGTGCTTTAAGAATATCCTGAAGTATAAAAATTTCCTTTTTATCAGGATAAAGATGGGTCAGATAGTTTATTTTCTCTTCATCCACTTCATAGGCCTTGAAGGCGATGGCATTTTCTTTCAAAAAGTATTTGGTAATGGCACCGGCACCCGGTCCGATTTCCAGTAACTGATGAGGATGTTCGAGCAAAACGGCTTCGACAATCTGCATAGCTATCTGCTCATCCGTAAGAAAATGCTGGCCAAGGGATTTTTTCAGCGTGTACTTCACGCATCAAAAGTAACATTAAATGTGTATCATCATTTTTTGTTTGACCACATTCTTACTGGACAAGAATACGCTTTCGTAATACTTCTGTTCCATGCTGCACCTCAACCATATAGGTACCGGGTGTCCAGTTGCTTAACCGCTGAAACTGCCATGTATTCATGCCCGCGGCAGATGTCATTTTTTTCTGAAGGACAACCTGACCTGTTTGATTTTTTATCATAATATCCACTTGTTCCGGTATCAATGATTTGAAATCCACACGAAAGCGATCAGCGACCGGATTGGGAGCAATGGTCAATGTCATCTGATATTGATCATCCAGATAAACCACCTGCGAATTGCTGTAATAAGAGGCTCCGGAAGGAACGATATATTTCAAACGATAATGCACCCACTTATTCGTAATACCCGACAAATCATCGGAGCTTGAATATTTACCCTGGTTACTGGTATTCAATCGCTGAATTGTATTAAAATTAAATCCGTCTTCACTACGCTGCAATTCAAAATAAGTAGCCTGACCGTGCAACATACTATTCCAGTTGATCTGTGCCATATTTCGGTTGCGTTTTACAGAAAAATCATCCAGCCATTGATTAAGCGTAAAACAGGTCGAAGCCCCTAAAATAAGCAAGGTATCTGTCGCATAACTGGTCTTACAACTATCCATCAGCTGCTGACTTACCATATATGTTCCTGGCTGATCAACGGTTATCATTGTGCCTACTGTATCACCTACAATGTTACCACTTAATGCGCGCCAAGTGTAAAGCGACGTAGTGGCTGGATTATCAACCCACAGATTACTGATTCCGCTGCCACATATCACAGGAAAATTGGTAGAAATATCAGCCATAGGCGCCCGGAAGAATGCAAAGGGACAAACAAAGTCTTTGATCTCCGCAGTAAAAGAAACAGATGCGCGAGACTTTACCATCAATCGTCTGAATGGTAAGGCGCAGGCATCATTCAATGAAACTAAAGGATCTAAACCAAGCTTACTCAGATTAACGGAAAACTCCATGAATTGTCGAGCTGTATAGGTGGTTGACAAAGAATTATCCTGCAGTACAACCTGAAAAGCACCGGCCCAGGTATTGTTACCGCATTGCAAACCGGTATAAAATGCACCGGCTGTTTTAGGAACGATACTGGCATATCCGAACGTAGCACTTGTACCGTCACCATCAAACTGACCGCCCCAGGAGAAAGCAGTGGGCGTAATGGATAAAGCGCTTCTGTTTACCCATATACGTGCTTCCAGATTACTTAACGAAGAGCTGCTGTACTCAGCAGTGAAAATGATATCACCGGGTCTAACTACATTCCCTGATGCATCAAATGCCCAGCTGGTATGTCCGGCATCTGGTCCATAACCGGAAAATTGTTGTGTGGCACTGTTATAAACAATATCGGTTTGATACATTTCAAAATCAAAGAAACGATTACCGGTGGTGTTATCCAGTGACAATCCTCCGAAAAACCATAACGTATCATTTGAATTAACTCCATCCCTGCGAACATGCATGTACATATCAAGAATGTCATTCTTGTCAGGCACACCCTGTGAAACCGGACAAGTCCAGTTACCCGGACTCATGCCGTTTTTATTTCCACCGGAAAACACCGAAGAATCATCTCCATGATGATCACGGATAAATACCGCATCAATCAGCATTTTATTGTTTCTGATGGAAAATTGCGGATGCGACATGCCTCTGAACAAAGCTGACCGCCGCGCATTCGGATTCGAATTATAGAGACTGATCAACTGAGCTGCTCCGGTGGTATCAATCACAGATATTCCGGAACCGGCCGAGTTGGTAAACCAGTCATCATTTCCTGCCTGTATGGCGGAGTTAAAGAAATTACTTCTCAGGTCGGCATCTATACCAAAGCGTGCCTTGATCTGAGGCGATGTGATTTGAGCGGATGTTGTTTGCCCGATGACGAGGACCAGGCAAAGAAACAAATAGGGTACAATTTGTTTCATGGGATTTAGTTTTTAAAGGGTATCGGATATAATGAATCGGATGTTGCTGTTACTTTCGTCGCAACAAACGCAGTACTTCTACTGGTGACTCAGTTGTCGTGCCATCTGTATTGAAAGAGGTCACACGATAAGAGATTATACCGGGCAATACCGTATTATCTCTGTAACTGTATCTCACATCTGCCGTAGCAGGTACCTCGGCCACTAATTCAAAGATCTCTCCATCATATGAACGCTCAATCTCATAATAAGCTACGCCGGCAGGATCAGAGATACCCCAGTTTACTGAAGCATCAGTACCGCCTACACGATGTAAACGAAGATGAGTGAATTGCTGCGCCACAGATGTTTGCGCACTTAAGACAATCAGAATAAAAATGGCTGAAAAAGTAGTTAAAGCAGTTGTAATTTTTTTCATACTATTTGGATTTAGGATATAAAAGTAAAGAGCAAATTCTAAAAAATGAAATAATTGCCTAAAAGAAAACACCTAAAAACTGATTTTTGCAATAGAAACGCACAATATGACCGTAATTTCTACATGGAACATTGTATAAATACCCGGCTTATACATTCTCTTACAAATGAACTATTTTTACACCTCATACTACGAATATGTCAAATCCTAAGCCAGTTATCGGTTTCTCCTGTGGCGATACAAATGGTATCGGCCCGGAAGTAATTATTAAAACCCTCATGGACACCCGTATCACGGAATGGTGCACGCCGGTCATCTTCGCTTCTAATAAACTCATCAACTTTTATAAAAAATCCATTCCGGAATGCGGACTGACCTATCAGGCTATAAAAGAATGGGATAAAGTAAATCCTAAAATGGTAAATGTTTTTCAGTGCTGGGAAGAAGATATGGAGATCATCCCCGGTCAGCTGAATGATACCGGCGGGAAATATGGAGTGATTTCTCTTAAGGCGGCTACACAGGCATTGAAAGATCAGAAGATACATGCCCTTGTTACAGCCCCCATCCACAAAAAAAATGTAAAATCTGAGCAATTCCCTTTTACCGGTCACACACCCTTTCTGCAGTCTTTCTTTCAGGTGCCGGATGTACTTATGTTCATGGTGAGTGAAAATATGCGGATCGGATTACTGACAGAACATGTATCCATTCAGGAAATATCGGGACTGATCAAAAAAGAACGTCTCCTATCCAAATTGCAGCTGATGAAGCAATCGCTTATGAAAGACTTTGGTATAGATAAGCCTCGTTTAGCTGTGCTGGGGCTGAATCCGCATGCCGGTGATGAAGGACTGATTGGCAAAGAAGAAGAAACCATCATTCGTCCGGCGCTGAAAGAAGCCAGGGAGAAAGATATATTAGTCTTCGGGCCCTATAGTGCGGATGCCTTTTTTGCCAGAGCACAATACGATGGTTTTGATGGTGTGCTTGCATTATATCATGATCAGGGATTAATCCCTTTTAAATCACTTGCTATCGGAGAAGGAGTGAATTATACCGCCGGATTACCGGCCGTACGCACCAGTCCGGATCATGGTACTGCCTTTGATATAGCAGGAAAAGGAAAAGCAGACGAAACCTCTCTTCGGGCCGCTATGTTTGCTGCGATGGATATCTATAACCTCAGGATGGGTTATGCCGACGCACGAAAAAATCCCATTCGTAAAATGAGTAAAGCGCTGCTCGCAAGAGCGGTGGATGAAAAACTACAGGAAGAATAATCCTCTGCCTTTTTATTTTCGCGAAAAAGCAGCTGCTCCGGCGCCTTTATTGATGGTATAATTAGAATACGTGATCTCTACTTTGCCTTTTTTATTTTTCGGCAGATCTGCCGGTTTTGTACCATCATCATATTCAAAGGTTATTCCCTTCGGGAGTTTATAATCTTTGGTATTGAACTGAAAGATCACTTTATCCGGCAACCCCCATGTTATATACCTATTATAAAACATATTCAGTTCATAGGTACCATTTTCGCGGGTGGTCGTACTGGCTTTCTTAATTAAAAATTGTTGCGGATCGATATACAAGGTCGTCAGAACAATATTCGACTCATCAGATAAAGGTATCAGCTTGATGATTTTCAGTTTGGTTTTCTCAATAACCATCTCTCCGGCATCTATCACACTGTAATCACTGGTCAGAATCAATGAGCTTAGATTGATACCAATGCCACCTTTCGGCAAAAGCGACACACCTGATTTTCGGGTAATCTGAAATTTATCGGGCTTCATGTAGTACGATTCAATAGGCGCAACCGGCACCTTAATAAACACCACATCTGTCTTCATTGTACCTTTTGCCGCATAATCCTGTACCGTATTCATTTTATATTTTACTTTCTCCAGTAAAGCTGCTGCATCCTGGGCAATGATGTATTGCCCGATAAAAAATGAAATAAAGAACAAACCTGCATGTAAATAAACTGTACGCATCATGATTAATTGAGTAGATCTTTTCGTCTGAAAATAAATATCGCTCCGCCAACAAAACCGATAATATGCCCGACAAGGATCAAGGCACTTTTACCGATCGCATATACATTTCGTATTGTTCCCGGGATGGCAGTACCTGACTCATCCACTTGCATTTCAAAAAATCCTTTCCAGGCGATCATGTGAGAGGTGAAAAAGAAATGTTTGATTCGTTGAAAGAGTGGAATATCAAGTGTAGTCAGAATGGTCATCACGATGATGACACTCATGGTAGTAACGATAGGGCCTAATGAATTGGATGCAAAAATTGAAAAGAAAAAACCCATAGAGGCAACAGTGATGAGAGCCAGCGCAGCAAACGCAAAAGCCAGCAGATACCGCCAAAAAATATCATTTCCGTTCAGTACAATAAGCTCATAACTTTTTGCATGAATGATTCCATCGGTGCCAAAAAATACCACAGAAAGAAACAGTCCGGTAAAAGCAATCCATAAAAGAATAAAGACCGTATAAATAGACGAAGCAGTGAATTTGGCTAGCATGATCTGCGTACGGCTATATGGCCGACTCATGATGAGACGCAGCGTTCCCATATTGGCTTCACCCGAGATCATATCCGCACTTACGATCGCTACCAGCAAAGGCACATGCACCAACAATGTTTGCAGTATGACAAAACAAACAAAATAACCGTTCAGCGGATTACCTACGATATCAAAACTGTCTGCCACATCTTTCAGGAAAAATTCCATATAGGTTTTACCATCCACATACAAAGCCAGCTGGATCAATGCCACAATCGACCATATTGCCACAAAGGAAATATATGTTCGCGGGCGCTTTTGTAATTTCTTTAATTCAAGAAGCGTAAGTTTCCACATGCTGATTCGATGTTGTTACTTGAATGAAATATTGTTCCAGGTTGTGCATCGAACGAATGCCTGTAACGGCAATCTCATGTTTGACCAACCAGTTATTAAAAGCCGGGATATCCGAATTTTTCATTTTGATCTGAAAACCATCATCAGCAGTCTTAACATCCATCCCCGCCAGCGAAGATTGCTCAATCAATGAAATGGCTTTCGCCACATCTGCAGTCGATACAAACACATAATTATCTTCCGGAGCAAAAAGATCTTTCACGCGACCTTCTTTGATTTTTTTCCCTTTATCAATGATCAGCATTTTATTGGCGATCTGTTCCACTTCACTCAGCAAATGCGACGATACGAAAACTGTTTTTTTCAATTCATTCTTCATCCAGAGAATCAGATTGCGCATATCGGCAATACCCTGCGGATCCAGCCCGTTCGTGGGCTCATCCAGAATGATCAGTTGCGGATTATGCACCAGCGCGATGGCAAGTCCAAGCCGCTGTTTCATGCCCTGCGAATAGGTCTGCACTTTAGACCGATAACGCTCTCCCAGTCCTACCTGTTCCAGTTGTTGTATATACTGGCTTGAAGAAAGCCTTACCCCGCTCATCGCAGCAAACAGTTTAAGATTCTCTATGCCGGATAAAAAAGGATAGAGATCGGGACGTTCGATAACCGCACCGATATTTCGTAAGATCTCTTTACGGTTTTTGATAAGGGAGTACCCGAAAATTTCTATGATACCGTCGTCCGGATGAATCAATGACAACAAAGCCCTGATGGTGGTGGATTTACCGGCACCATTCTGTCCCAGAAACCCATAGATATCGCCCTGATCAACGCTAAAGGACAAATGATCAAGTGCTTTAAACTGACCGAATGATTTGGTGAGGCCGGATACGTTGATTACCGCTGACATAGCTAAGTAAACAATAATATTCCGGGAATGTTTGAAAGGAAGAAATGGTTATTTAGCCGATCGATCTCCGATCTTTTCCCGCAATAGAAGCCGAAGCTGATGGGTTTCATCTGAATCCCCGCAGGCATCTTTGGGTATCAGGAAGAAAGACTTTTCATTCAGGTATAAATGAAAGAAATGAGCCGTCTCCAGAAAATAAACAAACGCAGAATAGTCCCATAATTTTTCAGCACCAGATGTCTGAAGCATTAGTTGGTCTGTAAGAAACTTAATGGTAAATCGTTCTCTGAAAGTTTTATTACGGGAATAAACGGTGTACGGCAAGACAAACCATATCGTAAGCATGAGAAAAAACCACAGGAAAGAACTGCTTAAAAAAGCCAGTGGCAAAATCTTTTTCAAATAGAATAAAACCGCAGACAAGACCGCAAATACATTCACTACAAGGATCAGGATACGAAATTCTTTTCTGGACAGAAAATGATACCGAAGCGCCTGTATGACCTTATTTTTTTGATAACTGAATGAAAGCTCGATCATGAATTGATATATTGGTTTGCAAAAGTAAACACATCGTCGGGAAGAAAGAAAAACCCCGGCTTCGCCGGGGCCTTCATTCTCTGATTGGTAATTCCATATTAACTGCAACCCATGCTGTTGCCGCAGTTCAGACATTTATAACATGTGCCACTTCTGATGGTAATATGTCCGCATACATTACAGGCCGGCGCATCGCTTTGCATGCTTTTGGCAGCCATATTCACCGCATCCAGACTCGAGGCAGATTCCATTTTCAATGACACGGACTGTTTCGTGAATTTTTGCGCACTCGGTTGTTGCGGATTTAATCCAACTACACGTACATCACTCAGCTCCACGCTTTTTTTTTCATATTCCAAACCGGTCGGGATATCATCCCAGTCGTCCGTTCCGGTATTGCCGATCTCCGGCTTATCCAGCACATGAACCAGATCCGTGCGACCCAGGTATTCATAAGCCAGGCAGCGGAATACAAAGTCAACAATGGATGTCGTGCTCTTGATATTAGGATGGTCAACCATGCCGCTCGGTTCAAACTTGGTGAAGATGAACTTCTCAACGTATTCTTCCAATGGAACACCATACTGAAGACCTACCGATACCGCAATAGCGAAACTGTTCATCAGACTGCGAAGGGTGCTTCCTTCTTTGGCGAGATCCACAAAAATCTCTCCCAGCGTGCCATCCCCGTATTCTCCTGTACGAAGGAAAATAGCCTGGCCGTTGATCTTGGCTTTTTGTGTGAACCCTCTGCGTTTGGTCGGCAGTTTTCTTCTTTCCACAATGCGTGCCAGCTGACGCTTCAGTTTCGTATCAGGTGATGATTGTACGCGTTTGTTGAGCTCTTCCATCAGCTCATCAACGGTCAGCTTCGCCATGTCAACAATGGCACTCTCAGTAGTTGCTTCAGCTGTTTCAGCTTCAGTAGTTCCCGCCTTTTTCTTTTTCTCACCTTTGGTGCTGAGCGGCTGACTAAGCTTAGATCCGTCGCGGTATAATGCACAGGCTTTCAGACCAAGCTTCCAGCTCATCATATACGCATCGGCAATCTCTTCGATATTGGCTTCATTCGGCAGATTGATGGTCTTGGAAATAGCCCCGCTGATAAATGGCTGTACGACGGCCATCATACGGATATGTCCGCTGTGATGGATATAGCGCTCTCCTTTTTTACCGCATTTATTGGCACAGTCAAATACCGGATAATGTTCTTGTTTCAGACATGGTGCTCCTTCGACCGTCATGGTACCGCAGATATAATCATTGGCCGCAGCGATCTGATCTTCGGTGAAGCCGAGTGCTTCCAGTAAGCTCCATTCAAAATCATTGTATTCTTCTTCAGTAAATCCAAGTCGTTGCAGACATTCTTCACCGAGGGTATATTTATTGAAAACAAATCCAATCTCAAAGGCACTTGCCATCGCCGCATCCAGTTTTTTGATCTCTTCGGCAATGAATCCTTTTTCGCTGAGTGTTTGCGGATTGATATAGGGAGCGCCATTCAGAGAAGCTGCACCCACCGCATATTTCACGATGGCATCGATTTCGTTGGGGGAATAACCCAGTTTGGTCAGAGCAGCCGGTACAGACTGATTGATGATCTTGAAATAACCTCCTCCGCTGAGTTTTTTAAACTTTACAAGAGCGAAATCCGGTTCAACACCTGTTGTATCACAATCCATCACCAGACCGATCGTTCCTGTTGGAGCGATCACCGTTGTCTGTGCATTCCGATAACCGTGTTGCTCTCCTAACTCGACGGCATCATCCCATGACTTGCAGGCGCTCTTCAGTAAATAATCCGGACAATACGCCGCTTTGATACCAAGGGGTTTAATGCTTAAACCAACATAAGCTTCATCAGCATCATAAGCTGCCGCGCGATGATTGCGCATTACACGCAACATATCGTTGGCATTTTCTTCGTAACGAGGGAAAGCTCCGAGGAAAGAAGCCATCTCCGCAGATGTCTTGTAAGAGATACCCGTCATGATAGCTGTCAGCGCACCGGCAATACCGCGGGCTTCTTCACTATCGTAAGGAATACCCATCACCATCAGCATAGAGCCAAGGTTGGCATAACCCAGTCCAAGCGTACGATAATCGTAGGACAACTGAGCTACTTCCTTCGAAGGAAATTGTGCCATCAGTACAGACACTTCCAGCACCACAGTCCATAAGCGAATCAGGTATTCATAACCTTCCACATCAAATACTTGTGATTTCTCATCAAATAATGTGCGCAGGTTGATGGATGCCAGATTACAGGCTGTATTATCCAGGAACATGTACTCACTGCAGGGATTAGATGCATTGATGCGACCTCCTTTAGGTGATGTATGCCATTCGTTGATGGTGGTATCGTATTGCGTACCGGGATCCGCACAGCGCCAGGCCGCATAAGCGATCTGATTCCATACTTCCTGTGAAGGTATTTTCTTCATGACACGACCATCCGTACGAGCTTTGAGTTCCCAGTCCTCTCCTTTCTCTAATTTTTCAAAGAATTCATTCGGGATACGAACAGAGTTATTCGAATTTTGTCCGCTCACCGTACGATAAGCTTCCCCTTCATAATCATGAGAATATCCTGCTGCGATCAGAGCACCTACTTTTTTCTCCTCTTCTACTTTCCAGTTGATGAAGTCCATGATCTCCGGATGATCGAGATCCAGACAAACCATTTTGGCAGCACGACGGGTTGTACCACCGCTTTTGATAGCACCGGCTGCGCGATCTCCAATCTTCAGAAAGCTCATCAGGCCTGAAGAAGATCCGCCTCCGCTAAGTTTTTCGCCTTCCCCTCTGATTTGAGAGAAGTTCGTGCCTACACCCGAACCATATTTGAAGATACGGGCTTCGCGCACCCAAAGATCCATGATACCGCCATCGTTCACGAGGTCATCCGTTACACTCAATATAAAGCAGGCATGAGGCTGAGGGCGCTCATAAGCAGATGTTGATTTTTTCAGTTGTCCGTCAACCGCATCCACGTAATAATGCCCCTGTGGCTTTCCTTTGATACCATAGCTTTCATACAAACCTGTATTAAACCACTGCGGTGAGTTGGGCACACACATCTGATTCAGGATGCTGTAAACAAGCTCTTCATAAAATACCTGAGCATCCTGTTCACTTTGAAAATAACCATACCGCTCACCCCATACACGCCAGCAGTTGGCCATACGGTGTGCCACTTGTTTAGAAGAAGTTTCGCGACCAAGTGTTCCGTCGGGTTGAGGCACCCCGGCTTTACGGAAATACTTCTGAGCCAGGATATCCGTAGCAATCTGACTCCAGTGGGAAGGCACTTCCACATTCGTCATTTCAAACACTACTTCGCCCGAAGGATTACGGATAACGGAAGTACGATAATCATATTGAAACATGTCAAAAGGAGAGACTCCTTCTCTGGTGAAACGACGCCCGAAGGTCAGTTTCTGTGCTGTTTTTTTTCTGCCGGCCATAATAATTTTATTCGTTTTGGTTAGTAAGTAATAATAAACTTAAAGGGGATGACGAAACTATCTTCGAATACGGGAAATACAAAATGATAAATATCAACAGGCTGTGGAAAATTGCTCAAATGCAGGACAGACAAGGATTCTTTTTTTTGTTCAAATTTTTATTTGGTAAATAAAAGTGATTTTGATAAATCGCCGTGTTTAGCTTCCCATACAAACAGAATCATTACCAGCACTAGATTTCAAAGGAAGAATAAACGAAAAATATACTAACGCTAATATATAAACGAAAAGGCTGTAAATGTTTTCATTGGAATAAAACGAATTGTGAGATGCCACCTTGTATATCCCCAAATAAAAACTGTTCAGAAGACCGGCACATGATTATATTTTTATACGCTTTTTATGGGCAATCCCACCGAAAAAGTATAAATTGCCGGACGATTCAGATTGATACATGCATCATCCCAAAACAATTTATGAACAGATCCTGAACCGGCATCATAGCGGTAAGAAATCCTTTGCCGTATTACTGGATCCCGATAAATGTGAGGCTGATGCCGCAGGAGCGGTGATAGCGATGGGTGAAAAAGCAGAGGTCGATTATTTCTTTGTGGGAGGTAGTTTGATGGTTACCCAGCGTTTGGATGAACTGGTGATGCAAATCAAGGCAAATTGTGACATCCCTGTCATACTCTTTCCGGGAAGTCCGGGACAAATAAGTACCTATGCCGATGCCTTATTATATCTGTCATTGATATCCGGACGAAATCCCGAATTACTCATTGGGCAGCATGTAGTTTCTGCTCCCCTGATAAAACAAAGTGGCCTGGAAGTGATGTCTACCGGCTATATGGTAGTTGACGGAGGTGCACCCACCACCGTATCGTATATCAGCGGGTCAAATCCCATACCATCAGACAAAAATGATATTGCCGTTTGTACGGCTATGGCAGGTGAGATGCTGGGAATGAAACTCATTTATCTCGATGCGGGAAGTGGAGCAAAAAGACCTGTATCCGAGTCTATGATCAGTCAGGTAGCCGGATCAATTCAGATTCCCCTCATCGTTGGCGGAGGCATCACCGATCCGGAAAAAGCATTCCAAAATTGTAAAGCCGGTGCGGATATTGTGGTCGTGGGCAATGCCCTTGAAAAAGATCCTACCCTTCTTTCTGAAATGGCAGCCGCCATTCACAGCGTGTCCGTTTACCGCTGACTTTTTCTACACTGAAATAAAAGACAACCTGCACAAGCATCATTCTTTCATCTTGTGACTAGACCTTGCAGAGAAGATGGTGCAATGACAATAAATGTCCGATTATTGATTACTCATTTTCATTAATTGAAATGATCATTAATGGTAAGCAATGAGTTTAATTCAAAAAAAAAGAGGCTGTTTTAAACAGCCTCTTAGGTTAGATATGCAGTTAGTATTGATGCTTATTTTTGTTCGGCTCTCAGCTCAACCACTGAAGGATCTCCTTCGCTGCAATCATATTGGGCTACAACGCGGTCGGCACTGATACCTTGTGTTTCCACCAGATATTTTACGATAGCGTCCACTCGTTTTTGTCCCAGAGACTGGCCGGATTTGCTTTTTGAAGCACTGCCGCAAACAACCACTTTACAGTTCGGATTGCTTCTCAGCGAAGTGGCCACACTTCCAACCAGCGCTTTGGCTTCTGTAGAAAGATCCAGTGATTTACCGGTGAAGTTGATTGATGGTAAATCAGTAAGATTACACTGCTTCATCAGGTCATTTACATTCACCATGTTTTTGCAACACTCAGGATCCGGACATTTACCTACACCATCCGCATCAACAGGCTGGCATTGTGTTGGTGTAACTAATTCTTTATCCTTGATATCGGGTACGCCATCACCATCGGTATCACGACTTACACCATGCGTATCCACCGGAGATCCTGCCGGCGTATTTGGCTCCAGATCGAACTGATCAGTTACACCATCACCATCTGCATCATCCAGAATGGGTTTCGGCATCTTCATGTGTTTGGGTGAATTGAGTTCGTTATAAGAGAAATCAAGCGGGTTCAGCCAATAAAGGGGTGCAACTGATTTTTTAGCGCCAATGTTATAGTTTAAATTAATATTAGTATAGTGCCATGTATCGAAATCTCTGGTCATAGCAGCATCCCCGAAAGGAGTCTCCTGCCAACGTTGCCCATCTAAAAGATCTTCATTCGTCCATGTATGGACTTCTTCAATTCCAAGACTGAAGCGTTTGCTTAATTTGAAAGCAATACCAATACCTGCCTGCACGGTAGGCTTCATCGTTCTGCTGAATAAATTGGGGCGGCGTTCTTTCTCACCTTCGGCGAGAGTTTCATAAGAATTATCCATACCCGCACGCAGATCTCTCAGTACTTTTCTTCTGTCGGAATATCCACTGTTATAGGCATCATTAACTTGTCTGAATAAACCGGCATATGTTTTGCCTGTTTCATCCAATGTATTCACTCTGGTTTCATAAACCATTGCTCCAACACCTCCAATTGCATACAATAAAAAGCCTGTTTTTGCTTTGTGGAAACGTACGTTATTTAATGTAACGATACCCTGTAATGCAAGTTGGTGAATATTCGTTTTGTAATTTACATAAACAGGATCTGCATTGGCTCCATTGAAGGGCAATGTCGTATTGGTACTCTGAACCTGATATAACTGTCCGGGTACCATCCCTGGTTGAGGACCATAAGCCCATTGCATATTAACCGGCGCTACATAATTACCCGCCCAGGCTGTATTTCTTCCGTAATTAAAAGAAGGTAACCAGTTCTGGCCACGTGCATTACCACCTGAATAAGCAAGACGTGCTGAAAAGATATAACCAAAAGCTTTCCTGACATGAACGCCCCATCCTAAATTGGGGAAACGGGTGGACACATCTCCGCTCACGGCTACATTACCAACACTCACACCAACTTCCCACTGATTGCGTGGCTTGGCCGGGAAAGGGTATTGATTTTTTAAGAATTCGCCATGTTGGGCTTTTCCATTTTTGGGAATCAAAGATTCATCTTTCCAGTCGTAGCTTTGAGCTGATAACTGAAGAGAAAAAAGTGTAATAAGTCCTGTTATCAGGAGCGACTTTTTGCTAGCCATAGTTGTTGTTTAAGTTTCCAGAAAACCTTTATATTCTCGCAAAAATATGTATCCGTGCTTAAAATACAAATTTTTATATTTTAAATACCGGCACAGGCCGTCATTTTCAGTGTTTTATGCCCAGTAAAGGGAATCTTCATGAAATTAATCAGCGGCAAGATTGTAACTTGCTGCCCGATGAACCCAATACCGGAAATCCAAGGTCTGCTCAAAGATGAAATGGTCGTTTTTGAAACCAAATTCAAAGAGGCTGTGAAAAGCCAGGTTTCGCTGCTGGACAGGATCATGCATTATATCATCCGAAGAAAGGGAAAGCAGGTACGCCCCATGTTTGTTTTTCTGAGTGCCAAAATGTTTAAACCTGTCAACGATAGCACCTATCGGGCAGCAGCGCTGGTTGAATTATTACATACAGCTACACTGGTTCATGATGATGTGGTGGATGAAGCCAATACCCGAAGAGGTTTTTTTTCTATCAATGCGCTATGGAAAAACAAAATAGCCGTTCTGGTAGGCGATTACCTCTTGTCAAAAGGTTTGTTACTGAGTCTTGAAAACGATGATTTTGAAATTCTTAAAATTCTATCCAGAGCGGTCAAACAGATGAGCGAAGGTGAATTACTTCAAATGGAGAAATCCCGTACACTTAATCTCAATGAGGATATCTATTTTGAAATCATTAAAAACAAAACTGCCTCGCTGCTGGCTTCTTCCTGTTCGGCCGGAGCATGGTCTGTAACCCAAAACAGCGATTACGCTGAAAAAATGCGCCTGTTTGGTGAAATGGCCGGTATTGCTTTCCAGATCAAAGATGATCTGTTTGATTACGGACAGGCGAACGTTGGGAAACCCACTGGAAACGATATCAGAGAAAAAAAAATGACTCTGCCGCTTATTTTTACTTTAAACAAGGTGTCTTCATCCAGAAAAAAAGAGCTGATCTATCTGGTGAAAAATAAAAATAAAGACAAAGCAGCCGTTGCTGCCATTCTGGAGGAAGTGAACTCAGCCGGAGGTATCTCTTATGCGGCAGAAAAAATGTATCAGTACCGCGATAGCGCATTGAAGGTATTATCTTCAATGCCCGAAAACGAATACAGAGAAGGACTCGCTCAATTAGTTCGGTTTACGACAGAAAGAAAATACTAACACTATGCATAAACGATGGACACCCTTGCATGCAGACACTGAACAACTGCAGACGCTTCAGCACCAACTCAATATTCACCCCTTGCTGTGCAGGTTATTGCTGCAACGAAATATTTATTCCTATGATGAAGCCAAAGCGTTTTTCCGTCCGTCGCTGGATGATCTGCATGACCCATATTTGATGAAGGATATGCACAAGGCGGTGGAGCGGATCATGAAGGCCATTGAAAAAAAAGAAAAAGTGCTGATCTATGGGGACTATGATGTGGACGGCACAACAAGTGTGGCGACTATGTTTCTGTTCCTGAAGACACTGATTCCGGCACATTTGTTGGAATTTTATATTCCGCATCGTTACAGAGAAGGGTATGGTATATCAAAGACAGGAGTAGAGTATGCTATTGCACAGGGTTTTGACCTTGTCATTGCCCTGGACTGCGGCATTAAGTCTGTTCAACTGATCAGCTACGCAAAATCAAATGGGGTGGATTTTATTGTCTGCGACCATCACCTGCCCGATGCTGAATTGCCACCTGCTTCAGCCATCTTAAACCCAAAACAAAAAGACTGCCCTTATCCTTTCAAAGAGCTATGCGGATGCGGCGTAGGATTTAAATTGATCGCTGCGCTTGCTCAAAAATATAAGATCCCATTTGCTGACATCACGAAGTATCTGGATCTGGTAGCCACGGCCATTGCTGCCGACATCGTTTCCCTCACCGGCGAAAACAGGATATTGGCCTGGTACGGATTAAAACAAGTGAATGAAAATCCCTCACTGGGCATTCAGGCACTCATGAAACAGAGTGGCTTCAGCGGCACGATGAAGATCAACAATCTGGTATTTCTTATTGCTCCGCGTGTCAACGCAGCCGGCCGGATGGATGATGCCAAAAAAGCGGTTCAGTTATTTATCAGTCAAACGCCGGAAGAAGCCATGGACTATGCCGCCCTCTTGCATGCCGACAACGACGAACGACGAGAGGCTGATCTGTCCATAACAGAAGAAGCTCTGGTATACCTCAACAATAACCCTTCATTAAAAGATAAAAAAACGACGGTTGTTTTTCAGCCGCACTGGCATAAAGGCGTAGTAGGTATTGTGGCATCCAGACTCATTGAGCATTACTATCGTCCGACAGTTGTACTCACGAAAAGCGGTGATCATCTGGCCGGAAGTGCCCGTAGCGTACCCGGATTCGATCTGTATGAAGCTATTCATGCATGCCGAGAACATCTGCTCGCCTACGGAGGTCATTTTGCAGCAGCCGGATTATCACTCGCGCCAGAAAATCTGACCCTATTTACTGAAACCTTCGAGCGGGTTGTTGCTGCCGGCATTTCCGACGAATTGCTGACGCCGCAGATTGTTATTGATGCTGAACTGCCATTTTCTGCAGCCACCTTATCCTTCTATAATATCATTGAACAAATGGAACCTTTTGGCCCGGATAACATGCGACCGGTATTTGTATCCAAAGGTGTAAGAGACACCGGATATTCGAAAATTGTGAAGGATGTTCATCTCAAATTATCCCTCCGGCAAAACGGATCAACCCTGCAGGGAATCTTTTTTAATGGAAGTGCTTTTTATGATCTGATAAAAAATGAACCAATTGATATTGTTTACACCCTGGATTTAAATGAGTTCAATGGTCAGACCAGTGTGCAGATGAAAGTCATCGATTTAAAAGCATCTGTGTGAAATGTATTAAATAATCTTCAAGCTTAGGCATTCCTGAATTTTTCATATATTTATTTATATTTTTGCATCTCAAACCGAACAACTAATGAACAAACTTTACACGCTTCTGACTGCTTTTATTTTCTTTATGATGTCTGCCCATACACATGCGCAGGTTACATTAAACAATTCTCCCTATACAGAAAACTTCAACAACCTTGGAACTGCTGGCTTGCCTGCCGGGTTTACGGTTAAAAAACTGGCGACGGCAACTGCTTTAGGAACAGATACCATATTAAATGCAAGCGGCGCTGCCGCAACCTGGGGAGAATTTGCAGGGGGCTTTAAAAACTTTGCATCCTCCACAACTGTTACTAGTCCGGTTGCATCAACTACAGTTCAAGCTGCCAGCACAGACAGAGCATTAGGCGTAAGACAAACTCAAAAATTTGGAGATTCAGGCGCTGCCTTTGTATTTCAAATTTCCAATACCGTCGCTAAGAAAAATTTTCAATTAAATTTTAAACTCCAATCATTAGATAGTACATCTAGGCGTATCACTACCTGGACCGTAGATTATGCAACAGGAGCGAACCCTACCAGCTTTACTCCCCTCACCACATCTCCGTCCGTATTGACAACTGGAGGAAGTACCGTATTTACAAACACAACCGTCAATGTTGATTTCGGAAGCGCTTTAGACAACATTAATGATGTGGTATATATCCGCGTGGTTGCTTTAAAAAATGCAGTGCCCGGACCAGGTTTTTCCGGTGGAAATCGTGCAAGTACCGGTATTGACGACTGGAATCTTTCCTGGCAAGAAGTGGGTGCATCCGTATCGAATATTATTCGTGACGAGAATTATTTGAGCCTTTCCGGGAATCTTACTTCTAAGCTGAATATCACATTCAACAAAGCCATTTCATCTTCAGCCAATGTACAGGTTCTTTCATTGAATGGCAGAGTGGTCTATCAAAAACAACTCCCTAAAGTTTTTCAAGGTCAAAACGAAGATATATCAGGACTGAATCTTTCTTCCGGAGTGTATATCTTGAAGATAGTCAGCAAGGAGGGTGTTTACTCAACCAAACTGGTGAGATAATGTTTTTTTCAGTCTGATAATATTTAAAACCTTCGGCATGTCCGAAGGTTTTTTGCTCCTAAAAGAAAGCACCTGATCATTTAATGGTTGAAATATACCGTTGAGGTGCTTATGCTTAGATACATCGCCACGATATTCATATTAGCTGCAACGTCTTATTTGTGCCCGTCGATAATTGCGGCACAATCTCCTTCAATAGAACTTGCTTCCGGAGAACCGCTTCTTATCCGGTTTGACTATGTGCCCTTCGGTAGTACAGGTTCCCCTAAGTCTGTACGCTTCAGAACTTCCGGCATCAGCTCGCCGATTACTGTCAGTGCACCGGCCGGATTTGAATTATCAAAAAATAATATCGATTATTCAACAAACCTTACCTATGCTATAACAGAACTGTCATCTTTGGGCAATACACTATTTGTCCGTTTTAAGCCTTCTGAAAACAATAAAGGTTACGGAGGTAATCTGCAATTCAGTACTTCAGGCACATCCCTGCAAAGACCGGATCTTTCAGCATCTTCTTTATCTGATCAAATCACGCTGGATGTTGTAAGCTGGAATATATCATGGCTTGGAAGTGAATACAACGGTCCGTTCAATGATCTTCTCCAGGCCCAGCTGGCTGTGCGTGTAATGGACAGCTTAAAGGCCGATATCTATATGCTGCAAGAAATAGTTGATACGTCTCTGCTGGGATTTATCAGCCGAAATGTAAAGAACGGCCCCTACGATTATGCAGTCAGCCTGTACTCCTCCAATGCACTGAACACATTAAGCGGCAACTGGCGTGTCGGACAAAAGATGGCTTATTTATACAAAAAGAGTGTGGTCAGCAATATATCTGCAAGAGGATTTACGGCCAACAGTTCCAATCCTAACAATTTTTATTACTGGGCGAGCGGACGTTATCCGTTCCGGATGGATGCTACTGTGAATATTTCCGGAAATACAAAACGCGTATCCTTTATCAATGTGCATGCCAAAGCCGAACTGGGTGAGCCTACTGATTATTTCCGAAGAAAAGGGGCTTCAGATATCATGTATGATTCACTTACCTATCATCATGCCGATGAATATTATATGATCGGGGGAGATTTCAATGATGACCTGGATGTGACGATCTCTCAGGTGGTTCAGGAAACCCTCACGCCCTATTATTCCTTTATGTCAGACGATTTCCGCTTTTCTCCAGTTTCATACTGGAATAGTTTGCGGGGAGACAATTCGTATATCGGCTATCCTAATGTGGTGGATCACATGATCCTCAGTTATCAGATGGCTAAAGATTATGTGCCTTATTCCTGTATTATCCGAAAGGAAGTCACCGACTGGATCGCTAACTACCGGAATGACCTGAGCGATCATTACCCGGTGGAAAGCCGCTTTGATCTGCAGCAATCACCCTCCAATTTAATTACCTCCCTCAACCCATTACCTGCCCTTAAAGAGGCCATTCAGATCATCCACGTTGCCCAGGCAGATCCGCTGGTTAAATTCATCACACCGGTTACGGGTACGGTTTCCATACGCATTATGAGTGCTGACGGGAAAACAATTTGGGGCGAACAACTCAAACATATCCCATCCGGATCCACAACCCGCGTACCCATGGCAGGATTGCCGCAAGGTCTTTACCTGCTGATAGTGGCCGGGCCAAACGGATTTTTATCTGAAAAAATTATCCGATAAATCTTTCAGGATTCTGTTTCTTTGGTTAGAAAGGCGTTTATCCCTATCTTTGCCGCCCCAAATCTGTATTGGCAGATTTCCCTGACTATGGTTGGGGATCCAGTGGGATAAACCCAATTGTTCATTTTAAACCTCAATCTGTAATGAAACATTACGAAATGATGGTGATTTTTACGCCAGTATTGTCGGAAGACGATTTCAGGGCTGCTCAAAAACGCTACAGCGACCTTATCTCATCGGTAGGTGGCGAAATCGTACACAGCAATCCCTGGGGACTCAAATCACTCGCCTACCCCATCCAGAAAAAAACGACCGGTATTTACTGGGTCGTTGAGTACAAAGCCCCATCCGATTTTAATGCAAAATTAAATGTGCAACTGCACCGCGATGAGCAGGTACTTCGCCATCTGTACACGGCACTCGATAAATATGCCGTCGAGTACAACGAGAAAAAAAGAAACGGCACTCTTTCTTCATCTAAAAAAGCGGAGGTATAATCATGGCAAAGAACGAAATCAAATACCTGACCGCCATTAAAACTGACAAGCCCAGAAAAAAATACTGTCGCTTCAAACGTTATGGCATCAAATACATCGATTACAAAGATGTGGAATTCCTGAAAAAATTCGTCAACGAACAAGGTCGGTTACTGCCCCGCCGTATCACCGGTACTTCGTTGAAATTTCAGCGTAAAATAACAGCTGCGGTGAAGCAAGCCAGACAAATGGCGCTGCTTCCAAACGTAACAGATCTGTTGAAATAAACCAATTAGTAAACCTTTCCCTAATTCCCGACATAATCGGGCTGACAGTCAACCATGATTGGGTGGGAAGCTAAAAACAAACAAAATGGAAGTTATTTTAATTAAAGACGTCAATACCCTCGGTGGACGTAACGAGGTAGTGAAAGTGAAAAACGGATATGCCCGTAATTTTCTGATTCCTCAGAAATATGCGGTTGAAGCATCTCCTTCCAATCTGAAACAGCTCGAAGAGCGTCTGAAAGTACAGCGTAAAAAAGAAGACGCGATGCTGGCAGAAATCAAGTCCGTAATCGCCAAACTTACCGAAGCCCCACTTAAATTAGCCGTTAAAACCGGTACCAGCGGTAAAATATTCGGAAGCATCACTACCGTGATGGTTGCAAGAGCCATCCGTGAGCAATTCGGTTATGAGATCGATCGCCGTAAAATTCATTTGCCGGAAGAGCTTAAAGAACTCGGTTCTTACAAAGCAAAAATCGATTTTGCTAACGGAAATGAAGCTGAACTGTCGCTGGATGTAGTGGCGGAAGCATAAACAATGACATGATTTGATCAATGTATAAGTCGCATATCACATGCGACTTTTTTATTTTACCTGTACCGCTCTGCAAAACGATATAAATTAAAATCCGATCTGTTCATTTCAGGCTCTATGGCTTCCCGCAGCATCTCTTTTGTCAGCCCCTTCATCTTTTCACGACTGATCAGATAATAGGCCTTCTCTGCCAGCAGATAACTTTTTTGCTGTTGATATTTTCCGGAAGATAAAAATCCAAGCGTAGCTGTCCAGAGATCATTGATCCCCTCTTTTTTCAAAGCAATAGTCGGAATAATGGGTATCTCCATATTCTTTTTATGAAAAGCAGGCGCCAGCATTGAACGGAGATGTTTCATAAATAGCTGCGCATCAGGACGATCAGCTTTATTGACAACAAATATATCGGCTATCTCCATCAGACCGGCTTTCATGGTTTGTATCTCATCTCCAGCTTCCGGAACCAGTACCACAATGGTCACATCGGCCAGACCAGTGATCTCAATTTCACTTTGTCCTACCCCTACAGTCTCTACAATCACATAATCATAACCGGCCACCTTACAGAGATCAGAAATTTCCAGAATTTTAGGATGTAATCCACCCATTGATCCTCTGGTAGCCAATGATCGGATATATACCAACGGGTGATCATACCAGTCACTCATACGAATCCGATCTCCCAAAACAGCACCCAGATTAAAAGGAGAAGACGGATCTACACATAACACCGCCACTTTCTTCCCGGTTGCTATAATACTTCCTATCAAAACATCCGTCAGCGTACTTTTTCCCGCACCGGGCGGACCGGTAATGCCAATGACAGGAACGGAAGGAACCGTCAATCCGAGCAAAAAATCTTCATGCCCGTGTTTTTCATTTTCTATCAATGAAATACAACGAGCCAGCGCTTTTATTTGTCCTCTTTGCAAATCCTGCTTCAGTAGCTCCCACATAGAACAAACCTAATGAAATATTAGAGAATTGTATCGTTGACTGTTCTTAATTTTTAATTATTAATTACGAATTACTAATTAATTACTAATTATTTTTACCGAACTGTATGTTTCTGAAAAAGGAGGGATAATACAACCATACAATGATACCGGTATCTGTCGTCATCATAACTAAAAATGAATCTGCGGTCATTGATCGGTGTATAGAAAGCATTCGGTCACTTACGGATGATATTCTGGTATGTGATACCGGCAGCACAGACGACACTATATCTATAGCCACCAATAGTGGCGCCAGAGTAATCAAACAGGAATGGCAGGGCTATGGCGCAACAAAAAATGCAGCACATCAGTATGCAAAATACAACTGGATTTTTTCACTGGATGCCGATGAATACATCGATGATACCCTCTACCATTCCTTACAAAAACATAATTGGGAACAGCAAAGCTGTGCCTATAGTATCCGTAGAATGGGGTTTTTCCAAGGCAAACTGATTCGTTTCGGGTCATGGTTTGGTGAAAAAAAGATCCGGATATTTCCGAAGAACAAGGCTTTCTGGAATCGAAGCATCGTACATGAAAAATTAGAACTCAATAACCTAAGTATAGTGCCCATCAAAGGGAAAATTATGGAGAATAATCCTCAAAGTAAAGAGCAGTATCTTCAAAAAATGGATCACTATGCGCAGCTCTGTGCAGAGAAGTATGTACACCAAAACATTCGGGGAGCAGCCTGGAAAAAAATATTGTCCCCTGCCTATAATTTTTTTCATAACTACATCATACGACTTGGGTTTTTAGACGGAAGGGAAGGTTTTATGTTGTGTCGCATACATGCCTGGTACACCTATAAAAAATATGCTTATGTATGGACTAAAAAACAAAAACAGTAACCCTGAAATTTTTCAGGAAAAAATTCAAATATGACAACAACCCTTTGTCTTGACTTTGGCAACACCCGCTGTAAAGCCGCTGTTTTCAAAGCGAATGAATTATCCGAAGTGATCATCCTGTCAGGCAACAACCCGGAAGAAATTGAGCATATCCTGACAACGACGAATCCCTCATTTATAATATTATCTTCCGTAATAAACCACCATCCCGAAACGGAGGAGTTATTGAGATCTCATGGATCATTTCATAAGCTGTCTCATGAAACAAAGCTGCCGTTTACCATTCCGGTAGGCAAACCCGAAAGTATAGGCGCCGACCGGCTCGCTCTATGTGCGGCAGCCGTTACTATTTTCCCCGAGAAGAATCATCTCGTCATCGGACTGGGCACCTGCATCACCTACAATTTCATCAATAAAAAAAATCAGTTTCTCGGCGGATCTATTTCCCCGGGGCTGGAAATGCGTTTCAACAGCATGCACACGCAAACAGCACTGCTTCCTCTCGTCAAAATGGACTGGAATTTCCCGCTGGTGGGGTATGATACCAAAACCAATCTGCTGAGTGGTGTGGCTTTGGGTATGGCCAAAGAAATTGACGGCATTATTGATGCCTATGAAGAAAAATATGATCAGCTTCAGGTTATGCTGACAGGAGGTGACACCCTTCATTTTGCACCTCTGCTTAAAAAGCAGATATTTGCAGACCCGAATCTAATCTTTAAAGGTCTATATGCCATCAGTCTCTGTAACAGGTCGTAAATTATTTTTATCATGTGTGCTCATCAGCATCCATGTAAGCTCCTATGCACAGGAAAATATTCCCTGGAGTCGCTATGGCCTGGGCGATGCTGTTCCTTCTTCCAATATACTCAACCGCGGCATGGGATATGTAGCAGCGGCATATAACGATCAGCAAACCGTCAACTTCAACAATCCGGCCTCATACAGTCGCTTCGGAGCACAAAAAGCGATCCTCGATATTGGCATGGATATTCATGCCAGAACGCTTCGTAACGTCAACGATGAAAAATATAATAACACGAATGTAATCGTTCCCTATGTCGCAGGTGGTTTTCAGCTGAGAGGAGAAAAAAGAAAGCGTAACTGGGGTGTGGCCTTCGGACTCAGACCCATCTCCCGGGTTAATTACAATATTGAAACCGGCAGCCGGCTAGGCGGTGACAGTATTATTTACAATTATGAGGGGAACGGAGGATTATATCAGGCTTTTGCCGGTACAGGCATCGCCTTCAAAAATCTGAGTATTGGCGTAAATATCGGCTATCGCTTTGGATCGAAAGATTACACAACACGCACATCCTTGATCAATGATACCATCAGTGGTCGTTATACCTCCGGACAAAAAGAAGTGCGTAATAATTTCGGGGGATTCTTTACGGAATGGGGTATTCAGTATGAAACGTCATTAACTACACGATCCAGATTAACAATCGGCGCATACGGAGGATTTTCTTCCTCGATGAATGCGACCACGCAGGAAAATATATCCACTTTTTTCCAGGCAGGCAGCGGTTCTTCCCTCACGCTGATCGATTCCGTGAGACAACAAAAAGATATTAAAGGAAGCATTTTGTATCCGGCCTTTGGCGCCATCGGAGTGATGTATGACCATGTGGCAGCATACCGACTGATGGTTGGCGCCGACTTCAGTTTCCAAAACTGGGACGCATACCGATACTTTAACACACCTGATCTGCTGAAAAATTCATGGCAGGTCAAAACAGGTGTTCAGTGGTTGCCCGATGCAGAAGGCAAAAGTAAAAAAATGTGGAGCAGTATGATGTACCGTGCCGGTATCATCTATCAGCGCGAACCCTATGCCATCACCGAACAGTTAAACAGTATCGGGTTTACCTTAGGCACCAGTATCCCCATCAAAAAATACAGCTATTCGGAATATAACCGCAATAATGTGATCCATATTGGATTTGAAGCGGGCAGACGAGGCAATGATAACACCATCCTCAAAGAACGCTATATCCGTCTGGCCATCAGCGCTTCGCTGTCCGACATCTGGTTCATCAAGTCGAAATATGACTGATCATTGCATTGATACAAAATGCCGGTCCATGCGCTGGATATATCTCTTTTTTGTTACGCTTTTACTTTCATGTGAAAATGATCTGGCAACGGTACAGGGATCAGGTAAAGGGAAAACACAGATGGATGAAGTGAAAGATGTAGAGAGTTATTTCAGTCAGGCCGGATTGCTCAAAGCGAAACTGACAGCACCCTTCATGCTGCGCTATTATGATACGATGCCGCGAGTGGAGTTCCCGCAAACTTTACATGTGGACTTCTTTGAAGGGAACGAGAACATTCAAAGTTATCTGGATGCACAAACAGGGTTCTATTATGAGAGTCAGGGAAAAGTATTACTGGAAGACAGTGTCATAGTGATCCGAAAAGACGGAGACACCCTGAAAACACAAAAACTTTATTGGGAACAGGGTGCGCATCGTTTTTATACAGATGCCGATGTGGAGATCCGCCAAAAAACAAAAACCATTTTCGGCACCGGATTTGAAAGTGATGAGCAGTTGAAAAATTTCCGGATCGATACGGTAACGGGTGTGATGCTGGTGGAGGATAAGTATTAATTTTATAAGTAAAACATCATTATGGAATACAGACGTTTAGGCAGATCAGGTTTACAGGTAAGTGTGTTATCCTATGGCAGCTGGGTAACCTTTCACAAACAATTTGAAGAGAAAACAGCGGATGAGTTGATGGGCATTGCCTACGATGCCGGCATCAACTTTTTCGACAATGCGGAAGTATATGCCTTGGGGCAGAGTGAAAAGATTATGGGCAAGGTATTAAAAAACAAAAACTGGGATCGTACCAGCTATACAGTGAGCAGTAAAGCCTATTTCGGATGGAGGGGAAAAGAAAACAAACCCAACCAGACCGGCCTCAGTCGTAAGCACCTCACCGAAGCTTGCCATGAAGCACTTCAACGTCTGCAAACGGATTATCTGGATCTGTATTTCTGTCACCGTCCGGATAAAAATACGCCGATCGAAGAAGTGGTTTGGACGATGAATACCCTGATACAACAAGGGAAAATATTATACTGGGGCACGAGCGAATGGAGCGGCGTGGAGATCATGGAAGCGCACCGCATTGCACAGGCATACCGGCTGATCGGCCCAACAATGGAACAGACTGAGTACAATCTTTTCAAAAGAGAAAAACTCGAAAATGAATACCTGGAGATCTTCAAAAATGTTGGATTGGGAACCACTATTTTCAGCCCGCTGGCCAGCGGATTACTCAGCGGAAAATACAATGACGGTATTCCCGAAGGAAGCCGGCTATCCATACCCGGTTTTGAATGGCTGAAAGAACGTACACTGGCTGACACAAGAATCCAACAAGTGAGATTACTGCAGGAAATCGCTCATGGTTTGAACGCAAGTGTATCAGCACTCGCCATCGCCTGGTGTATTAAAAATCCGAATGTCAGTACCGCTATTCTGGGCGCATCAAAAAAAGAACAGCTGACCGAAAACCTGAAGGCGCTTGAAGTATTGCCTCTCCTTAATGATGACATTATGAATCAAATCGAGGTAATATTCGGCACCAAACCCAAACTGCCAGATTATTAAGATCCGGTAATTAATGCCTTTTGATGAATCTTTCTGGCATAATCATTTGACAATTATGCTAATTGTAGTTTATTATATCTAACTTAAAGGAACTTAATGCCATCAAGTTAAGTGTCTACAATTAGAATCGCCCGAGGAAAAATAACCGCTTATGAAAGAATCTACCGTTCCGTTTAATTTAAACCATCTGCTGGACAGGTGTTCCTTACCCATGCTGGCAGTGGATCATGAGCTGAAAATCTTATGGAAGAATGAAGCTTTTGAAAATCTTATGGGAGTCCGGGGGAGTAATCAAAACGGATTATCTCTGACCAGCTTGATGAAAGATCTATTAACTCCGGCTGACCTGCATCATTTATCCGATGTGCTCAGAAATCATTCAACAGTTGAATACGAATCGTTACTGCTTCATGAAAATCATACATGGATCAAATGGGAGGTCAGCTATAATGACACCTTATGTCATTCACTCATTGTACTTCATGATATCACAGAAGAAATTAAAACGAGAAGACTGACAGAGTTGTCACAAAAGCTCAGTGAACAATATTTAACCCATACCAATGCCAATGATTATTTTAATGATATTCTGACTCAGTTATTGGAGGTAACACAAAGTGAGTATGGATTCATGGGTGAAGTATTTTATGAAGATGCCAACCCATATCTGAAAACCTATGCCATCACGAATATCTCCTGGAATAAGGAAACCAGTGATTTTTATAATCAGTATGCACCAACTGGAATGGAATTTCGAAACCTGCATACCTTGTTTGGGCATGCCATGGTGACTAAACAACCCATGATCGCCAATCAACCGGCTACTCACCCCCGCAAAGGAGGCACACCGGCCGGACACCCACCTTTGAATGCTTTTTTAGGAATACCCGTTCTGCTTTCCAATGGAGACATGGTAGGATTAATCGGTTTGGCCAATAGACCCGGCGGCTATCATGAGCAACATGTGGAAGAACTCAGGCTCTTCCTGGAATTATTCGGGGCCATCATCCAAAGCAAAAAAAATGCAGAAGAAAAACGCATCATGCAAACAACCCTGAAAGATACGCTGCTTGAAAAAGATGCGATTCTGAAAGCGTTAAACACCAGCACGCTTGTTTCTGTAAGTGATCTGGATGGAAAATTGCTGAACGTCAATACCCTGTTTTGCGAAGCAACCGGATATGCTGCGGAAGAACTGGTCGGACAAACCCATACCTTACTGAGCTCCGGCACTCACCCAAAGGAATTCTGGACGGATCTCTGGAGCACGATATCAAAAGGCAAAAGCTGGCGAAACGAAATCTGTAATAAGCATAAGAATGGGAATTTGTTTTGGGTTGATACATCCATCAACCCCATTTTTGACATGGAAGGAAATATCATCCAATTTTTGTCGATTAGCAATCTGATCACTCAACGAAAAGAATTCGAAAAACAACTCGCCCATGCCAAAGATCAGGCCGAAGCGAGTTTGCGGACAAAACGACGCTTCCTGGCTAATATCAGCCATGAGATACGAACTCCTTTACATGCGATACTTGGCGTGAGCGAACAGATCATTTCCTCCCTGCCCGAATCGGGAACTAAAGAACAAATGACGTTGGTGAATGATTCGGCCAATGTATTATTAAATATCATCAACGATGTCATCGACATTTCGCGGATGGAAGAAGGAAAAATGAAACTTGATCGGGTGTCCTTTGATCTGAAACAGGTCATCGAAAGTATTTTCAAATTACTCCATGCCTATGCATCTCAAAAGAATCTTGGCTTTGAATTGAATTTTGATCCTGCTTTGAATCAAATCGTGAGTGGCGATCCGGTCCGGCTTAGGCAAGTGCTCATTAATATCATCGGCAATGCTATCAAATTCACGGAAAAAGGGAATGTTCGGTTAACCTGTAAGCCCGTATTCTCCAACGATCATAAAATTCAGGTGTCATTTTTGTGTGAAGACACGGGTGTAGGTATAAGTGAAGAAATGAAAAAAAGATTATTTCAGGATTTCTCCCAGGAAGATGAAAGCTTTCAGCGAAAATTCGGCGGCAGCGGACTTGGGCTGGCCATCACGAATGAACTTGTAAAAATGATGGAAGGCACCATTCAGATTGACAGTGAAAAAAATGCTGGCACTCAGGTACATATCCTTCTTCCTTTTTCAACCCAACAAGTGTCTGAAGCTCCCGTTATTGAAAAAGTTACGATAGACAAAGAGAAGCTTAAAAAAATAAACGTACTCATAGCAGAAGACAATCAGTTTAACCGGGTTTTGCTGCAGGTTATATTCAACAAAAATCAGATTAACAATGATATGGCCGTGAATGGTGTGGAAGCTTACAACATGTGTATGAGCAATGATTATGATATCATCCTGATGGATATTCAGATGCCTGAAATGGACGGACTGGAAGCCATGCGCAAGATCAGAACTGACAAAAGCAACCGCATCCCAATCATTGCGGTCACGGCTAATGCCATACAGGAAGAACTTAATTATTATCTCGAGGAAGGATTTAATGACTTTATCACCAAGCCTTTTACAGAGGAAGCCCTGCTGTTGAAAATGCTCAGCTTTACCTGAATATAATTCGTTTTTCATCGATCGTTTTTAATTTTTTCGTGACAACGTTTCTATATAATATTCTATCTTCGTTTTATCTTTTACACGAATTAAAACGAATACATGCTGCCTCGTTACAAACGAATTCTTCTCAAACTATCCGGAGAAGCCCTGATGGGGGTTCATAATTTTGGTATGGACACCAAAGTGATATCCCAATATGCCAGAGACATAAAAGAAATTACCGACCTGGGTGTACAGGTGGCTGTTGTTATTGGCGGAGGAAATATCTACAGAGGTATGAATGAAGCTGAAACCGGCATCGAAAGAGCGCATGGCGACTATATGGGTATGCTGGCCACTGTCATCAATGGTATGGCCCTTCAGGCAAGCCTGGAAAAAATTGGTGTTTATACTCGTTTACTGAGCGCAATCAAAATGGAACAGATCGCCGAACCCTATATACGCCGAAGAGCTATTCGACACCTCGAAAAAGGTCGTGTGGTTATTTTTGGTGCGGGTACCGGCAATCCCTACTTTACCACCGATACGGCAGGATCACTCCGCGCCATAGAGATTAATGCAGATGTCATCCTCAAGGGCACCCGTGTTGACGGCATTTATACCGCCGATCCGGAGAAAGACCCGAAAGCTACCAAATTTAAAAAGATCAGTTTTCAGGAATGTCTGTCCAAAAATTTACGGGTGATGGATATGACGGCCTTTACCTTGTGTATGGAAAACAAACTGCCAATCATCGTATTTGATATGAACCAGCCTGCGAATTTAAAAAGAGTAGTTACAGGTGAACAGGTAGGAACCATTGTAACCGACTAATCAATTTTATAGGTTCGTCTTTTGCCGTGCTGTTCTTTTTTTGTATCATTACAATTATTCTATGCCTTCTTTCTTTGATACAACACTTCATATCGCCCTGCCTGAATTTATTTTCATTGTACTGGGTATTGTGATCATTGGTTTTGCCATGGGGTTTTTGTGGACACATCGCAAAGGAGGTGAAGAAGCGCTCAAATTAAAACTGAAGAAAGAAGAAGATGAGTCAGATAAATGGCGGCTGAAATATTATGATCAGATAGAGGTGAATGAGAAACAGACTGGCGAACAAAACCAGCAAATCCAAACACTGACTGAAAAGGAAGAACAGCTGGCTGTTGAAGTGGAAGAGCTTACCCTGCTCAATCAGCAGCTGATGCTGAAACAAAAAAATAATGCCGCACAACAGAATGTTCTTGTGCAGGAACTGGATATCCTGAAAAATAATCTGCAGGAAAAAGAAAACATAATTTCTCAGTTGAAAGAAGAAAAAAATTCATCCATTGATCCGGAATTAATTCAATCGCTTCAGCAGGAACTGGCCAGAACTGCGCGACTGGAACAGATGATTGCCGGCAAAATGAATCAGACATCTCCTGTAAATGAAGTAATCCTGGAAGGATTAAGCGAATGGGGGGCACATCAGCTCAGACAAGAATTACGGAAACTGGCTCAAAAGAACAGTTACCTGGAAAGTCAGCTTGCTCGCCTCGGACAGTATGAAGAATCTTCCCAAAATGGCGTTTCAAAAAAGACTGACTGATTATTTAGCAGCCGCTTTCTTTTTAGCTGGTCTGGCGGGACGGGATTTACCGAAACTTCCCTTTGAAATTTTTCCTTTTTTTGTTTTTTTATCTCCTCTTCCCATAATAATGATTTAAAAATAGTGATAAATATATTGGTTAAAGTTACAACTTAGTAGCCAGTTCTTTTCCTGCTCTGAACTTCGCTACTTTTTTTGCTTTGATTTTGATGGTGGCTCCTGTTTTGGGATTGCGGCCTACACGGGCAGAACGTTTGCCCACCATAAAGGTGCCAAATCCTACCAGCGTTACTTTTCCGCCGGCCTTCAATGTTTTGGTTACCGCTTCTGTAAATGAATCAATGGCTGCATTGGCCTGCGTTTTTGAAATGCCGGTTTCTTCAGAAATTTTAATGATAAGATCACCTTTATTCATAAAAAATTATTTTCTTTTTTTCAGGGGGCAAATATAGAAGGTTTTACAAACGAATAAAATTTTTTATTTCAACCACTTGTATGAAATACAACACCAATAAGGATTTCAGGATTTATATAACCTGCTCCATCGTAGTACGAAATGCAATAAACTTATCTCCCCACTTATCTAACCCCTTTTTCCGAAGGAGCGGTGCATGCTCATCAATGTATTGCTGATACTTGGTCTTATCGGGAGACAAATACTGAACGGCATAAGTCATTCCTGTTCCCTCATCTAGATCCAGTAAACGCCAGCATTTCGCTTGTGTAAAAAGTCCGGTTGACATTACCTCCGGAATATGTTCTTCTTTCATCCAGGCAAGCCATGCATCGCTGATAGTCGGATCAACCTGAACGGTCACGTTGTATAAGATCATGGGATTTTTTTGAGTTGAAGATAAACCGGACAATGATCGCTTTGTTTTATGTCGGGGAATATATCTGCATCCTGTATATAATTCCTCAACGATTCAGTCACATTGATATAGTCGATACGCCAACCTTTATTCTGCAAGCGTACTGTCGGGAATCGCTGACTCCACCAACTGTAGCGATGAGGTTCGGGATGAATGACGCGGAAGGTATCCACCCAGCCTTCTGCAAAGAAATCCGTCATCCATTGGCGTTCTTCCGGCAGGAAGCCGCTGGATTTTTTATTGCCCTTCGGATCATGAATATCAATCTCAGTGTGGGCAATATTATAATCCCCGCAGAGGATCAGATGTTTTTTGGTTTTCAGTAACTGCTTCAGCCACTGACCGATCTCCTCCAACCACACATACTTGTAGCCTTGTCGCTCATCGCCGCTGGTGCCGCTGGGGAAATAGGCGTTAATGATCCGGATATCTCCGAAATCCGCCTGAATAACCCGACCCTCTTCATCACTCTGACCATGACCATTTCCGTAAAAAACATCATCCGGCTTGATCCTGGTGAGAATCGCAACACCGCTATAGCCTTTCTTTTTAGCACTGTACCAGTAATCATGATATCCCAGTTTTTGAAAAACTGTATGGTCGATATCACCCTTATGGGCTTTCGTCTCCTGTAAACAAATGATGTCGGCCGGATTCGTTGCCAGCCAGTCAAGAAATCCTTTACGGATAGCAGCGCGAATGCCATTGACGTTGTAAGAAATAATCTTCATAATGATTCAATAGCAAAAGTACAGCGTGAGCAACCAAAAAATAATTTATGATTTCCCCATGCCGCAAAACACGAATTTTGCATAAATCTAAAAACAGATGATCGAAACCATCATATATGATCTGGGCGGGGTACTGATCGACTGGAATCCCATGTATGTATTTGAAAAGTATTTTGACCGAACAGAAGACAGGGATTATTTCTTTTCGAATATCTGCACCTCAGCATGGAATGAAGAACAGGATGGCGGCAGAACCATTGCCGAAGGAACGCAATTACTCATTGAGCAGTTCCCCGAATGGGAGCCGGCCATCCGGGATTATTACGGACGATGGACAGAGATGATCAAAGGGCCGATTCAGGAATCCGTGGATCTTTTATCCGCAATACGGTCAAACGGACAATACCGCTTATATGCCCTGACCAACTGGAGCGCAGAAACCTTTCCGCATGCATTACAGCGTTTTGAATTTCTGTCGTGGTTTGAAGGAATACTCGTAAGCGGGGAAGAAAAAACAAGAAAACCTTTTGATGATTTCTATTATAAGCTGCTGGATAAATATGCTATCAATAAAGAAACAGCGATATTCATCGATGATAATCTTCGGAATGTGGAAGCAGGAAACAGACTCGGTATCCGAAGTATTCAGTTTACCAATGCCGAATCATTGAGAAAATCATTGTCAGAGGCAGGCATTCGGATCTGATATCAGAGACTCATCATTTCCTTAAACTTAACTGCCTGCCGACGGCTCACCTCTACTTTATCACCGCCTTTGAGTTCGAGAAGAAGTCCACCATTGAAATAAGGCTCTACCTTTTCAATACTGCGAAGATTGATGATATGTTTTCGGTTGGCTCTGAAAAACACTTTGGGATCCAGTCTTTCTTCGAGGGCATTCAATGATTTTAAGATCAGCGGTTTGTTGGTGCCGAAAAATACTTTCGCATAATTACCTACACTTTCAAATAATCGGATCTCAGAAAGTTTGACAAACCAGCAACGATCGCCGTCTTTTACAAACACCTGATCCTGGTCGGTTAACAGTGTACGGCTTGCTTGTTCACTGATCTGCACCACATCACTTTCATTGATCTCTTTCAATTTATGAAGAGCGTCGGCCAGACGCTTCGGCTCAATGGGTTTAAGCAGATAGTCCAGCGCATTCACTTCAAAGGCGCGTATGGCATATTCGTCATAAGCCGTTGTAAAAATGACCTCCGGTGTATGCTCCAGCATCGTCAGCATATCAAACCCGGTTTTACCCGGCATCTGGATATCCAGAAAAATCAGGTCAGGCTCCAGGGATTTTATTTTTTCTACGCCCTCATTGGCATTGGAGGCTTCTCCGACAATATCGAGTTCGGGAAATTCAGCCAGTAATTTCTTGAGTTCGTTTCTGGCTAAACGTTCATCGTCAATCAAAACAACTTTTTTATGCATATGTATTCATTGTATGATCAAAGGGGCATACGTACGGCAGCTTCTACATGTTCCGCATCCATATTGCGAAGGGAAAAACTGGCTTTGTCTCCAAACATCAGCTTCAGCCTGTTCTTTGTGCCGGCAATTCCAAAACCACCTTCATTATACACCCCTTTTATCTGACCGGTATTGATCACGCCAATATAATGAAACTTATCCTCCAGGTGTGATACGATTGTCACCTGTCCGCCTTTCATGCTTTTGCCAATGCCATGCTTGATGGCATTTTCTGCCAGCGTTTGCAGCATCATCGGCGGCACCGGCCGCTCCATCGTTTCTTCATCCAAATCATAACGCACATTCAGTCTTTCTTCAAACCGGATCTCTTCCAGCGCGAGATAATCTTTCACAATGGATAATTCTTTGGAAAGAGCAACCGTTTCTACTTTATCGGCGAGCATGCTGTTGCGTAAAATATTACTCAGTTCGGTAATGGCCTGACGGGCTCTGGATGGATTTTCATCAATGAGGGCGCGAATACTGTTGAGTGCATTGAAAATAAAATGCGGATTAATATGCGATTTGATTGTCTGTAATTGCAGGTCACGTATTAAAGCTTCGGTCTTCAGGCTTTCAATCTGCTGATTACGCACTCTTGTGGCATAGTGATACACAAAATAGATCAGATTCCATAAAGAAAGCAGAAAAAAAGCATTGACAGATGATGCGGTAAATCTCCTGGCGAAACTGAATTTTAATTCATCCTTATCCAGCAGTTCAAATTGAATATTCGAAATATTTGATATAAAAGCGATTAATAATGCGAAGCTGATGGTAATCAGAAAAAAATACCCGATTTGTTTATCGAAAGATTTGGAAAGGATTTCCCATCGAATGATCACCCCGCGCATGAAATGAGTCAGAGATATGCCAAGAAATATAACCAGAAGAACGCGATACACAAAGGTTGGATTGACCGTTTCCCTGAAAGTATACGCAAACAAAAGATTGATCCCCAGATAAGCCGTCCAGCCGAGTATCTGACACCACCAGTACGTCCTGATCTTTTTAACCCATAAAAACATTGATAGATTTTTGATAAACACAAAACTACCACTCCAAATAATGTAACCCCCTTCAAAATTATGAAGGGAAGGATTAATCGATAGATGGGGGTTATGGCTGATTAGTTATTTCAACGGCCGGAGAACTATTTTCAGGCTGTTTTGTTTAACTCTTTGGCCATTCATTGAACTTGCCTAATTTCACATTTCAACCAGAAAGTATGGATATAAGACCCGGTGCTTTATTGGATACGATCAACAGTCCGGCTGATCTCAAAAAACTATCAGCACAGCAACTTCCCCAATTATGCGATGAACTTCGTCAGTATATTATTGATATCGTGAGCGTTCATGGCGGACATTTTGGCGCCAGTCTGGGTGTGGTAGAATTATCTGCCGCCCTTCACTATGTTTATGATACGCCTTATGATCAGCTGGTTTGGGATGTGGGCCATCAGGCATACGGACATAAAATTCTAACAGGTCGTAAGGACAATTTTCATACCAACCGTAAATATCAGGGGCTTAGCGGATTCCCGAAAAGAAGTGAGAGTGAATACGATACGTTCGGTGTAGGTCACTCCTCTACCTCCATTTCTGCAGCCCTGGGTATGGCAATGGCTGCGAAACTGAAAAAGGAAAACAGAAAGTCTATTGCAGTAATTGGAGACGGAGCACTGACAGCCGGTCTGGCATTTGAAGCAATGAATCATGCGGGCGTAGCCGACAGCGATGTACTCATCATCCTCAATGATAATTGCATGAGCATTGACCCCAATGTGGGGGCATTGAAAGAATATCTCACGGATATCTCCACCTCTCCTACCTATAATCGCATCAAAGATGATGTGTGGAATGCACTGGGCAAATTGCCCGTAGGTAAAAACTTTACCCGCGAAATGGTGAGTAAACTGGAACACAGCATCAAAGGATTTGTGAATAAAAGCAGCAATCTCTTTGAGGCTCTAAAACTGCGTTACTTCGGCCCCATCGACGGACATAATATCACCAAGCTGGTGGATACACTGAAAGACCTCAAGCAAATCCCCGGTCCGAAACTTTTACATATTGTTACCACCAAAGGGAAAGGTTATGCCCTGGCTGAGAAAGATCAAACCAAATGGCATGCGCCCGGATTATTTGATAAAGTAACGGGTGAGATCCAAAAGAAAAAATTTGATCTGCCACAACCACCGAAATACCAGGATGTATTTGGACATACCATCATTGAACTGGCCGAGAAGAATGAAAAGATTATTGGTGTCACGCCAGCAATGCCAAGTGGTTCTTCCCTCAAATTTATGATGGATAAAATGCCGGATCGTGCTTTTGATGTGGGAATCTGCGAACAGCATGCTGTTACACTAAGTGCGGGCATGGCAACGCAAGGCATGAAAGTATTCTGCAATATCTATTCTTCTTTCATGCAACGAGCCTATGATATGGTGGTACATGATGTAGCCATTCAGAAACTGCCGGTCATCTTTTGTCTGGACCGGGCAGGACTAGTTGGAGAAGACGGCCCGACCCATCACGGTTGTTATGATATTGCCTACATGCGCTGCATTCCGCACATGATCGTTGCCGCTCCCATGAATGAATCCGAATTGCGCAATATGATGTACACGGCTCAGCTGGATACACATACACTTCCTATTTCCATACGCTATCCGCGCGGCGAAGGTGTTATGACGGAATGGAGAACCGAGATGAAAGAGATTCAAATCGGTAAAGGAAGAAAGCTGAAAGATGGTGAAGGTATTGCTATTTTATCTTTCGGTCATCCCGGAAACTTTGTAGCTGCTGCCATACGCGAAGTAAAAAATGATGGTATTAATCCGGCACATTATGATATGCGTTTTGCCAAACCACTGGATGAAGAGTTATTACACGAAGTGTTCAATAAATTTGAGCAGGTCATCACCGTGGAAGACGGAACAGTCCAGGGAGGTTTTGGCTCTGCCATCCTCGAGTTCATGGCCGAACATGGATATCAGTCGAAAATAACCATTATGGGTATTCCTGACAGATTGGTAGAACACGGAACCCCAAAAGAATTGTACAGAGAGATCGGTCTAGATGCGGAAGGCATTGCCACAAAAATTCGCTCGCTGATGCAGGTAAACGTTGCAAAATCAAGTGTAATAAAGAAAGCCTGATCAGAAATCAAGTCCGAGAGAAATATGCCAGACGGGTTTGTCTTTAAAAAATCCGTTCATTGGCCAACCCGCATCTGCACGGAAAAAATATCCGAGCAAGGTCGTTCTTGCACCAAAACCATAACTGCCCAGAAACGGACCCACACCGGGCGCTTTGATGACAACACTTAAGGGATTATTTTCTTCCGAATACGTGATTGAAGGTCGGGCGAGTTTATTATACTGACCATTCCAAGCCGTACCCAGATCGATAAACTGCACCAGTTGAAAATTCCGTAAGAATGAATTGTTGACAGGTCGGTTCAATAAAGTAGAAAGAACAGGGAAACGTATTTCACTATTTATAACAAGCGCATTATTCCCGTTGGCGGCATTTTGTGTAAAGCCTCTCATATTGACAGCGAGAGATTCGTACACATAGGTCTGATCCAGCGCCGGCTTGTTCGCCGTATTAAAATAACGTTCTTTCATGGCACCATTCCGTTCGACGGAATTATTGCCCAGCATCAGCCAGCCATCAGTACCTCCGAGATAGTAAATGAATTTATTATTCCCCCATGAAAAATCGCCGGCTGCTCTTACCGCCCAGATCAGGTTTCGGTAAATGGGATAATAATGACGGGCATCAAATCCAACATTAAAGGTGAGCTTACCGGTGACCGATCGTCCGCCACCCGAATAAGTGCCCCCCAGTCGATTGTATAATTCAAACCATCCTTTATAACGTAAGCCATGCCAGATATTAGTCGTAGGTGCAATAGTATTATCATGCACATATTCAGCACGCATCATTAAAAAGTTTTCATCGAGGTCGGGAGCGCTCAGAGAGAAAGGATTGAAATCATCAGAACGAATAATATACCGGTCTGAACGAACACCCAGTATCAACCGAAGACTTTGTACTTCATTGAACGGATAAGTGATATTTCCCTGATAAATATTTGACAGCAGTCTGGTATCTACCGGAGCACCTCCATTGGTCAACCCGGCACTTGTTGTACTTCGGTAATAGGTAAGCCCCCAGTCGAGTCTGCGACGAAGATTATCAAAACGCATGAAGACTTCCTTGTCATCAAATCCGTAATTCATACGGAATCCGCCGCTGAATTTATAATCTTCAAGAAATTCCATAGCCCCAACCCTTGTCATAGCGTTGAGATTATTATTGTTTCCCAGCTGAACAGGTCCGGATGCACCGGTATATGGCTGAAAACGATTGATGAGTAAAGCATTATTCGACAAGAAGCTTGTTGTGACATTATCAATAAAATATTTACGCTCGTACTTAAATACCCGCATCCTGGTGAGGATATCTTCTTTCAGACTCGGAGGAGCAAGAGCCGATTCCTGCAAAAGAGAAGAATCACGCAACTCATATTCAAATTCCGTTTCAAAATTGAGCTGATCCGTTGCCGATACGGTCAGACTGTCTGTAAGATCCGAACGTCCTTCTGCTTCTGCACCGGCTGTTTTTTTCAGTCGTGATAAGCGTTTAACATATTCCGTAGGACGAGCATTGACATTTCTTTTCTTGAGTAGCGTTTCATCTACTTTAAGTTTATAGATGAATTTAAAAGTGCCCTGACGGTTTACTTCCGACACCTGACCTTTATCTCCAGCAATACGTGTTTCCAGTACACTACTCTGATAGTTGGATACTGGGAATGTAAACGCTGTATCTTCTGTTACACGAAAGGTATATACCGAATCAGGCTTCTCTTTATTCCATGCCTGCAATACAGAATCGAGTTCTTTCACCGCCGGGTTTCTCAGGATATCTTCCCCTACCTGATAGATCGTATCCAGTCCCGCGGCCTTTGTGTTAAAAAATCCGGCCCAGCGGTTACCAATACCGGTTTCATCGCTGATAAATGTAAAGTGATTAACATTATACTGTGTGGGATAACGGGCATTGCCAAACGAAAGCTGACTTAGCTGCGAGATCTGTTTGAACTCGCTCTTGTTCCAGTTGTCGATCAGAAAAATATTATAGCGGTTTCCCGGTGTTGCCGTATCCTGTTGCGAGGCATTCGCAGCAGGACGATTGCTCGAGAATATGATGCCTGTTTTATTAGGAAACGTAACAAAAGATGCATCCAGGTCATCATACAGATCATTGGTAATCTGTTCAAACCGGTTCTCAGCAATCTTGTACATATAGATATCACTTTGTCCGCCCTTTACGCCACTTAGAATCAGCGTATTGGCATCCAGCATAAACTGGGCATCCTTGATTTGTTCCAGGGCCAGCACCTGCCCTTTGATGGATTTCTTTTTGGTGAGGGTATTATATATATCCAAGGTGATTTTCCCTTTCTGCCAAATGAGAATGGCCACCTGTGTCCCTTTCGGATCCCAGGCAAGAATCGGGTAATTGGGATTGGGACGCTCTTCCAGATTTTGAACACCGCTGCGCCACAAAACAAATTCCTTATAAAAATTTTCAGTGTAAATAACTTTAGAAACTCCCTTGCGATACTGTACATATACATACGAGCTGTTCTTTGCATTGGGATTGGGCTGAAAGCGGAAATAATCCTTTTTGCCTATCTCTTTCAGTACCGTGAGTTTACCCGAAGGAATATCTTTTCTTGCGCGGATATCTTCCAGATACTTTTGCTGGCTGTACTGCATAAACTCCTTAAGCAGCACTTTGAATTTCTTTTTGCAAACAGCCTGTGTAGCTTTATTGATGTTTTTATACATCCTGCTCAGGTATAAGATATAGGTAACACTCTCCCGCTTGTATTTTTCTTCGATAAAATACCAAAAAGCATGACCGGCAATCTTGGGTTGTTCAAACGCAAACTGATAAAAGTTTTTATACTTATAACCCAGTATCTGTGATTTGAGCTGATTATCGAGTTCCGTATTCCATGATTCTCCCACATAGGCAATGTACCCGTCTGTCAGCCATCTGGGCAGATCCAGCAATGCCTGATTCTGCGCAAACTCACCTAAGTCATCCCCGAACAAGAGCGTCTCGACTAAAACACGGGCAATGCCTTCTCGAATCTGACGGCGCAGATCATGGTGGTCGCCATTGAAGTAAATTACCATTTTATTGTTAACGAGTTTAGTCACGCCGCCAGCATTCGGCCAGTTCAAACCTATGCCGATATTGGACTGTTTATAATCATTGAAATGATTATATAAAACGATATTGATCCGGCGTTGAATGGCAAACTCCACAAATTCTTCAATCCCCGGCAATTCTTCTTCAGCCGTTAACGTGACGTATTTGGCTAATTCCAGGCCGTTCTGAGTATAATGAACATTGAAGTTGGGACTCTGATATAAATTCCATTTGAACTTGTTATACTGTACGCGGTTTTTACCGAACTCAACCATGTTGATTTGAGCATGTATGCGGTGAGGAGACAATAGCATGCCACAAAACACCAAAAAAATCAACAAGCATTTATTTAATCCCATAAAAAAGATTCCTTCGCGTCTGATTATCTTTACAGAGATTAAAATTAAAACTTTAAGCCCATGTTTTTGCTGAAATCTTTCACCTTTAACCCCCTTCAGGAAAATACCTACCTGCTCTATAATGAAGAAAAGCTGGCCATTCTTATTGATCCCGGTTGCTCGGATGAAACAGAACAACATAAACTGTTGGATTTCATTCAGCTTCATGAACTGAATGTGCAGCATCTGATCAATACACATGCGCATATTGATCATGTGATGGGATGCCAGTGGGCATTTGAAAATTTTCAGACACCTCTTCATCTGCATCAGCAGGAAAAAGAGGTCCTCAAGATGGCGCCGGTTTCCGCACTGATGTGGGGGCTGCAACTTAATCATTACATAGGGCCTGTTTCAGAACTGCATCCAGGTGATTCTATTCAATCAGGAAAAGACACACTGGACATCATCTTTCTTCCCGGACATTCACCCGGACATGTAGGCTTTTATTGCAAAGAGCAGCAGTTTATTATTTCCGGTGATGTGCTTTTTTATGAAAGTATTGGCCGTACTGATCTTCCGGGCGGGAATCATCAACAGCTTCTAAATAGTATCAGACAAAAGCTGTTCAGCCTACCCGATGAAACCATCGTTTACAGTGGTCACGGGCCTTCTACGACTATTGGACATGAAAAAAGACATAATCCTTTTCTTCTCTAACTCCGCCATTTTTTAAATAAAGGCAACTGGACTAATTCATCCTTTTCAGCAACCATGACGGCAACAATAAAAACCATGCCAAATAATATACCGGAAGAAAAGCGTAAGACAGGATGCGATATAAACTGAATGATCCACTGATGACAGATAAAGATCAATAAGACCAGTCCAATATACATGAAGATACGCTTCCAGTCATATGGAACAGGGAAATGCTTTTGACCCAGATAATAAGAAGCCAGCATCATGCTGCTATAACAACATAATGTTGCAATGGCGCATCCCATATAACCCCAGTATGGTATAAGAAGATAATTCAATGCGAATGTAATAACAACGCCTCCAAGCGTAATCCATGCTCCGGTCATATTTTTATTCGTGATCTTATACCACACGGATAAATTGTAGTACATCCCGAGAAATATTTTAGCCAGCAGCAGCACAGGCACTACTTTCAGACCGGTCCAGTATGCTGGATCCGTTTTGCCCATGAAGTATTTCCAGTAATCCAGAAACAGAACAACCAACAAAAAACATATACAACATGTGATCACAAAAAAATTCATGACACGGGCATAAATCTTCGGAGCATCCGTTTGTGTAGAATGTTTAAAAAAGAAAGGTTCAGCACCCAAACGAAAAGCCTGAATAAACAAAGCAATGATTACTGCCAGTTTATAATTGGCCGAATAAATGCCTGTTTCCGTATAACGTTCCTGAACGGATCCGGGATAAATATTGATCAGCATAAACCGGTCGATCAATTCATTGACCATACCGCCAAAACCCACAATCAGTAAAGGAAGCGAATAATCGATCATTTTTTTCCAGAATACCGGATCTCTTTCCCACCGAAAGGAGATCCACTCTCGGAACAAAAGCAAAAAAGTGAGCGCACTGGCAAAAACATTCGCCAGAAATACATAGCCCGGCCCCATAGCCGGATTATATAAAGACGAAAGAAAAGAACCCGGAGCAGCTTTTTTGCAAATAAAATAAAAGAAGAAAACTAGTCCTATCTGTAGCAGGATACTCATTAATTTGACCAAGGCAAATTTTACAGGCCGCCCCGTATAGCGAAGTTTGGCAAAAGGAAGAACAGACAGATTATCCAATATCACGATCAGGATGATCCATTGAATATATTCCGGATGATCAGGAATTTTAATGAGATCCGCAATGACCTGAACATTCATCCACAATACAGCTGACACGGTCAGTGTAATAACCAGGATCGTCTTAAAAGCCGCATTAAAAACTTTCTCTTCTTTTTCTTCATTCAGAAAACGGAAGTAGGCTGTTTCCATACCAAATGAATAAATAATATTCAGAAAAGCCGCTACGGCAAATACCGTTGTAATCTTACCAAAATCGCCTGCGACAAAAATTGAGGTAAGCAAGGGTGTGAGTAAATAACTCAGCATACGCTGAGCGATGGTGCTGACGCCATACCATAAAGTCTGCGTCGCAAGTTTATTAATGCTGCTCAAATAGAATAATTTGACGTAAAAATAAGCATTGAAAAACACCCTGCCTATTCGACTAACAGAATAGTTTCATAACTTAGTCTTAAAATTTATAAAATATGAACAAATGCTTTTCTCTTGTGATGTTTTCTTTTTTTCTCTTTCAGGTACCTTATGCTCAAAATTTTGAACAGATCGAATGGCAGGGGAAGAAAGTGCCGGCCATTGCAATCGATGTTTATCAAAACGAGACAGTAACAGAAGAAGCGATCAAAGAGTATTTTGAAAAAATGGGATACAATGCCAAAAGTTCTAAAGGCATCTATGCTTATAAAGGGATTCGCCTTAAGGATATTGACACAAAAACCAATTACGATGTACTGATCAAAGTAGATCGTAAAAGCAGACTGGAAAAAGATGCCTCCATTGTATATATGTCAATGGCAAAAGATTATGACAATTACATCAGAAGCAGCAGCGATGAGGAAACTATTGACAATTTAAGAAAGTTCGTAGCTCATTTTCAGCATCTGGCCAATGAAAAAGCACTGGATAATGAGATCAAAAGCCAGGAAGAAAAAATCAAATCAGCTGACAAAAAATTAGCCTCTCTCAAAGAAGAAAAAACAAGTATTGAAGCTAAAATAAAAAAGCTGGAAGAAAAGAAAGAAGAGAATATAAAAGAAATCGAAAAACAGGAACAGGAAGTCGAAAATCAAAATAAAGCGCTGAAAATATTAATGAACAAGAAAAAAGCTAAAAGTTAATTAGTAATTAAGAATTAATAATTAAGGATTTCCCGAAATCAAATTATTTGTATTCCGGTCTGTCGGGGAAATCAAATTGAGTCAGGGTGCGTAAAAAGGCCGTCAAGGATGCCTGTTCATTGGCTGTAAGCACTATCCCCTCTTTTAACAGAGGATCAATAAGGGGCGTGTTGATTTGATTTGCGGTAGCATAATGTTCATAGATCTGACTGAAAGCGATCATTCGGCCATCATGCATAAACGGAAAAGATAAAAACAGATTTCTCAGCGTAGGCACACGAAACCGATAACGATCCTCCGGCTTGCTGGTGATACGTTCTCTCCCAATATCATTCAATAACGATGGCGGCAAGCCATTATTACGAAAGCTATTATCCGTAAACAACGGCTCGGTATGACAGCCGTTGCAATGTGTTTTGAATAAAGTATACCCGGCTGCTTCCTCTTGGGTAAATACGGCCAGCTGTTGTCGGACGGAATCATATTTAGCACTTACACTTAGAATACTACCTGAAAATTGCTGTAACGCTTTGCCCATTCTTTCCTCATTCACATCCGGGGTACCGAAAGCGTTTTTAAATAAGGCAGCATAAGAAGGATCATTCCGCAATACATTTGAGATAGTAGAAAAATTTCCCGCCATATCAATCTTGCTTCGGATATGTGCAGATGCTACGTCTCCGATTCGCTGATATTGTCCGTCCCACCCAAAATAATGCTGCCAGGCGAGATTAAATAAAGGCGGAGCATTCCGGCTGCTGTGCTGATTGTTAATGCCATGACTCAGATCGTGATCATAGGTGCCGAAAGCCGCTACCTGCTGATGACAGGATGCACAAGAAATACTACCATCCTTCGATAGCCTGTTTTCATAAAACAATTTTTTTCCTAAATCAATCCCCTCGCGGGTAAGCGGTTCATTGTCAAACATACCCGGCAACGGAAAATGAGCGGGGACCGTCAATGTAAGAGGAGTGCCTGTTACGCGATTGTTTACAGGATTTTCTTTCTGACAGGCTATGACAAAAAGAAACATTAAACTTATTATAACAATGGCCGTTCTGATCATAGATCGTCTCTTCTGATTTTTTTACGATCCGATTTGATTCGGGATATTATTTTCTTGTGTTCAATACGCTGCTCTACCGAACCTTTGGTAGGACGTGTGGCAATCCGCAGTTTTTTTGGGGTCAATGCCCGCGATACCAGCTCATTCATTTTTTTAATCACCTCCTCTTTATTGGCCAGCTGACTACGGTATACCTGAGATGAAACCAATAACTGACCTTCCTTGTTCAGGCGACCGGAGAGTTTTTCGCGGATCATACCCTTTTGTTCATCCGTCACCAATGCAGACGCATCTACATGCCAGATGCCCGTCACCATGGTCTCCACTTTATTGACATGCTGCCCTCCTGCACCACCGCTTCGTGCCGTACGAAATTCCAGCTCCTGGCTGATATTGACTTGCATAGATCCTTATTTTTACAAACGGAACATTAAATTTACAATCAATTCATCAATATCATGCGGGCTGTCGTGCAACGTGTATTAAATGCTTCTGTTACCATTGATCAAAGAATTTCAGGACAAATCGGAAAAGGACTATTGATCTTACTAGGTATTGAAGAAACTGATACCGCTGCGGATATTGACTGGCTCTCCTCAAAACTGGTCAACCTGCGCATTTTCTCCGATCAAAACAACCTGATGAATGAAAGCATAATGGATCAGCAGGGAGATATCCTGTTGATTAGTCAGTTTACCCTCTTTGCCGCCACCCAAAAAGGAAATCGTCCCTCTTTTATGAGAGCGGCCAAACCGGAAAAAGCCATTCCTATATATGATCAAATGATCCGGCAATTAACCGAAAAACTGGGTAAGCCAATCATGACCGGTATCTTTGGCGCCGACATGAAGATCAGTCTGATCAACGATGGGCCTGTTACTATTATCATCGATACCAAAAACAAAGAATAACAACATGCAGCCATTAACTATTTCCGACGCACAGAATAAAGTGGACGAATGGATCAAAACCGTTGGCGTAAAATATTTTTCCGAACTCACCAATCTGGGCATTCTCATGGAAGAAGTGGGCGAACTTTCGCGTATTATGGTGAGAGAATACGGAGATCAGTCCTTCAAAAAGAACGAAACCGGTATAAACAAAGCCGATGAACTGGCCGATATCTTCTGGGTGTTGTTGTGTCTCGCCAATCAAATGAATATTGATCTGGAAGAGGCCCTCCTCAAAAACATGGAGAAAAAAACCAACAGAGATCAAAACCGGCACAAGGAAAACCCCAAGCTAAAATAAGCCGCATGAAGGCTCAACCTTTATCTTTGCACGAATAAAAAACAGCAGACATGTCGAACGAGTCGATCTTTTCTAAAATTACGGCCCACGCGAAAGAATATGGTTATATTTTTCAATCATCCGAAATATATGATGGCTTAAGTGCGGTATATGATTATGGCCAGTACGGGGCACAGCTGAAAAAAAACATCCGCGATACCTGGTGGAAAAGTATGACGCAGTTTCATGACAATATAGTAGGTATTGATGCAGCTATCTTCATGCACCCAACCACCTGGAAAGCCAGCGGACATGTGGATAATTTCAGTGACCCGATGATCGATAACAAAGACAGTCAGAAACGCTATCGTGTTGATCATCTCATTGAAGCACACGCTTCCAATCTTTCGCCGGAAGAAGGGAATAAACTCATTGCCGACATGGAAGCCTTACTGGCGAAAGATGATTTTGCCGGGATCAAACAACTCATTGATTCGAATAAAATAAAATGTCAGACCAGCGGAACATGTAACTGGACCGATGTTCGTCAGTTCAACCTCATGTTTCAGACGGAATTCGGGGCGGTCAGCAGTGATAATCCCGAGGACAATATCGTATATCTCAGACCGGAAACGGCTCAGGGAATCTTTGTGAATTTTCTGAATGTGCAAAAGACTGGTCGCATGAAAATACCCTTTGGTATTGCGCAGACTGGAAAGGCATTCCGTAATGAGATCGTGGCGCGCCAGTTCATTTTCCGTATGAGAGAATTTGAGCAAATGGAAATGCAGTTCTTTGTACGCCCCGGCACTGAACTCGAATGGTATGCATACTGGAAGGAAGCACGGATGAAATGGCATCAGCAATTAGGTATTCCCGCTGAAAAGCTTCGTTATCATGATCATCAGAAGCTGGCGCATTACGCCAATGCAGCACTCGACATTGAATTTGAATTTCCATTTGGATGGAAAGAACTCGAAGGCATCCACTCCAGAACAGATTATGACTTAAGCCGTCATCAGGAATTCAGCAAAAAGAAGATGCAGTATTTTGATAATGATCTCAACAGTGAAGGGAAGCCCTATGGTAATTACATTCCTTATGTGGTTGAAACATCCGTTGGACTCGACCGACTTGTTCTGACGATTCTCAGTCTGGCTTTCAAAGAAGAAGAAGTGCCAACTGCCGAAGAAGGCAAAACCGACATACGAACTTATTTAAGCATCCCCCCTTCCATCGCACCAATCAAACTGGCTGTACTTCCCTTAGTAAAAAAAGAGGGATTACCAGAAATTGCAAAATCGATCGTAGATGATTGTCGTACTTCTTTCCATTGTCAGTATGACGAAAAAGACAGCATCGGAAAAAGATACAGAAGACAAGATGCCATCGGTACACCATTCTGCGCTACCATCGATCATCAGAGCAAGGAAGATCAGATGGTGACCATTCGTCACCGCGACAGTTTGGTACAGGAAAGAATCCCCATCAGTTCAGTCAGGACTTATATCAACGATAAAATCCGCTTCTAATCTGCCTCTAAGGCCGCACAAGCTTCGTGCGGTATTTATGACGCCCGGATGTATCTGTAATGACGAGGATATACACGCCGGAAGAAATTTCAGGTACATCAATATGTGTTTGCTGATAAGGTTTCAGCTGCTCTGTGATCTGCTGTCCGTTTGCATTAAATAAACGAACCTGCATATTTTTTACATTCATCAGTGTACCCGGTATAATGCGGATATCTCCGCTCCCGTCAAAGTATGACTGTTGAATGAAAGCAGAGGCGTTGGCAACATCACTGACAGATAAAGGTGTCTGGCTTAAATTAAAATTCTGTGCGTGTATCCAGAATTCAGAGAATGACTTCACTTTAAATTCGGCATAATAACCATTATTGAAAGGAATAATCTCGACATTGGAAGGAGGAATAAAAGAGTAAGTCCCTCCGGCTCCGTCATTCAGTACACCATTTTCAAATTCTGCCGGACCACTGTATTGAGTAATCGCCGTTCGATAGGCATCACTGAGTTTAATGCAAGGTGTACACTTGGTGGTTGTCAGCATCCGCACAATATCATTCTCTGAAAAATGAAAACGAACGACCACACTGTCAGCCGGCGCAAACTGCGAATTGATCACAATATTTCTATCCAGATAATACTGATTATTCATCAGGCGAACTGAATCCGTATTAATAAACAGACGCAGATCAACATTTCCTAAATTCTGACCCAATGGATTAATGGATGCGACCAATTTTCCATCAGCAACAAAATTAACAAACTGATTTCCTGATACAGGTGCAGCAACAATTGTATTGGCTCCTTCATAGACCGTTGCCTTATCAAATATATGCACATCATCAATCCCAATGCCTTCACCGCTATTGAAATCATCGCTGCTCATCAGGAAACGGAATTGAATATTCGAAACACCTGCCGGAAGATCAGTGGAAGAAACATGCCAGCGCTGAACACTTCTGTTCCAGTATTGAGCCGTTGTATCATACCAGTTGGTGCCATTGTTTTGCAAGCCGAGTCTTTGCCAGGTGAGCCCGTTATTCAAACTGTATTCCACCAGATGAAAATCACGAGATCGCTCCTGCTGAGAAATATGACTGAAGCTAAGCACCGGAGTGCTCAAGGCAGACAAATTAAAGCAGGGAGAATATAAATAGGACAACTCATTCGATAAGTATCCTCCGGATAAAGAAGTGAACCATGATTTATTGCCATTAGCTGATGAAGTTATGAGCTTACGGGCAATCGGATCGGTAGTGCCCCAGGTCCAGCTGCTGTACGGACTTGTTGTAAACCAACCTCCGTTATTCGTTTCAAATTTTTCAAGATATGGATAAGATGATATGATTGGATTGGAACGGATCTTATAATTCAATATACTGTCATTGAGAGAAAAATTATCTGAAGGATATGATACCCATGCACTCAGATTCAATACGGCGGCAAGCGTCATATTGAACGGCGTATTGAACGTATAGTTCAATTCGGTGTTTCCGGCCAGTGATGGAATCAGTTCCGTGACTACCGTATTATTGTCAATTTTATATGATACCGGAATATTCGTGAGTGCAGCGGATGTTGTATTTTTTATTTTTACCGTTACTGTTTGCTGCATAGATTGGTTTAAGCAACTTAATGAATCCGGCGAAACGATGGAAACCATCATCACATCATTGATGGCGTTAACGATACGTAACTGATCAATGGTAAGCCCATCATCCAGATCAAACAATTCGGTATAATAATCCTCATTATTGGAAGAAGTGCGACCCAATTGCTGAACCATCACCTGAAAACTGGATGTCAGGGGGTGACCGGCATTTTTTAAAATTTCATATACATTCACCCAACCTTTTCTAACATTACTTAATTCATACGGACTGTTGGATAATTCAAATGCGGGCAACCAGCTTTGATTATCCTGACCGCGGATCCATAAGGAAGTATTTGGAAGTTTAAGCTGTCCTTGATTTTTGTAAAGAAAATCCAGACGCAGTCCTTCACTGAGGGTAAGTTCAGAGCAGTTGAACGTGCCCGTTAGTTGATTGAGATTAGGAGAACCGATATACTGAGCTGCATCGAGTGTGATCGCCTTGTTTCCCTGAGGAGCTATGCCCGTATTAACAAACGTGCGGAGACGGCCATTACCGGTTGTCGCATCATAATCGAAACGATCCATGTTTTTCAAACCAAAAGAGCGCTGTCTGTATTCATCTGTATTCGTTCCTTCAAAATCTTCTGTAAAAGGTAATATAATGGGAGTATTATTGAGATGGCGTACCAGAAAAGTCTGCTCATCATTCTCCGGACGCTGATCACCGGTTTGTTTTACAAATACTCTGATCCTGAAAGAATCGGCAGCGGAAAGATTAGCTTTACTGGCAAACAAATAATCAATGGTAGAAGATGCGGGTATGGGTATGGTTGATTGTTCTGTAACGATAGGACCTCCATTGATCTGATAACCCACTTCATAGGAAGCATTGCTGACTGCATTATCGAGATTTTTTATTTTAACGATAATTTCCTCTTCTGATGTCAGCTCGGTCTGAGTGAATTTTCTTCCATTGACCGGACTAACAAGCACATCAATTTTGAGATCTTTATCGAATTCAGCCGCTGTGCAAGGTGTAGACACAGAAGGTGTTACGGCAATAGCGCGTGTTCTTCTGCCAGCGGAATCAGTGATTCTGGGACGTACCGTGAACCAGTATCGGGTTGAACGATCCAGTCCACGAAGATTATATTGCAAAGCCGTCGTTGTTCCTTTTTTCTCCCATTGAAAATTATTTAGCTGAAATATTTCATAGTCGGTGGCATTGGCGATGGCGTTCCAGGAAAGATTCACAGCTCCTTCACAAGGGATAGCAGATGTCACGGTAGGGCGACCGATGATGGTGAAGTTACCCGGCGTAACGGACACGGCATTGTTGCTTTTACGCGTTAAACGTACTTTGGCTTTCGCTGCAGTAATATTGGGTATTGTCCAGAAAAACCAGTTGTTCTTTACGGGAACATTATCAGCGATAAGTGTCCATGTACTGCCATCATTAATACTATATTCAATCAATAAATTATCCGTACTGTTATCAGGGGCCTCCCAGCTGATAGCTTCATTCGCAATCGTTATGTTCGGCGTAAACTTTTCTCCGCCAACAGGGTGAATAATTTTGACCTCATCTTTGTAAAATTCCCATGTGATATAAAAATTCTGAGGGCCATTTAGGATGGCATGTCCGTTGACCTGAATTTGCAGATTGTTTCCTGCAGGATTATCAAAGGTAACCTGCTCGATATTATTAATACGGTCGATTCCTCTTATGGCGGGAGCACTGACCTGATTAGGAGTAGGATTCAGAACCCAGGGAAGGTAGGTTTGGTTCTGATCGGTTACCTGCAGATCAAGATCATGTTGTAAAGACTGAGAAGCGGAAGGCGAACCGGAGGGATCATGCCAGTAGAGCATCACTTTAATGCGCGTAGTACCCTGAGGGATATTGATGTTATGCGAAAAAATATCACCCTGAGTTACAGACCCGTACATAAATCGATTATTCTCCATACACTCAATAGCCCGTAAAGGCTGAACCAACCCGAATCCATGAATATAATCGGGACCGGGTGTTCCCCTGTCTGCAGCTGTATTGCATAACACCGCTTTTATTAATGCAGTATTCGGTAATGAATTGTTATGGAGCTCCTTGTATCGTTGTGCCATCAGACTGTAGACTCCTGTAACTAATGGAGCAGCAAAGCTTGTTCCCCAGCCTTGATTATATGCATTATTGATAGTAGTAGTCCAGACATTACTCCCGGATGCAATGATCTCAGGTTTAATCCGTCCATCGTTCACGGGTCCTCTACTGGAACCTTCGTTAATAATCTGCGGATCTGTTATTTTATAATTGCCAACCGTCAATACATTTTTACCGGTTTGATAGCCGCTTTTAATAGTTCCATATGATAATGGATAGGGACTGCATGTCTGCGAAGCATCATTTCCAGAAGCTACAACATGTAATAAGGTAGTATCCTCATACATTTGATCGTCTACATAAACACTTAGTTCATTATAGGCGCTGTTACCCGGACAAAAATCATAGCCCACAAAATAAGAATTGTTTGTCGCGGTTAATCCGAAATCTTTTTTATATACCGGAGCTTTGGTTATGATAAGATCAAAAAAATCAGTAACCAGTCTGGTTTTTGGAGCTGCGCCAAAAAAACATTCATCAATCAACCCGTCACCTGTAATAATTCCTGATACTCTTGTACCATGATTACCGACCGTTAATGGCATCGGATTTCGGTTAAAGGTATTTTCAAGAAGATCCAAATGTGATGTAGGATCTGCATCATCACCTACTCCCACCGTAATGCCTTCGCCTGACAATTGACGTCCAGTGCGTATGCCAGAAAAGCCTGAAACGCCATTTTCACGTTGCATTAATGGCGCTGGCTTATAATCAAAAATATTGACATGCCTTACAAAGGGTAAAGAAGCCAAACGTTCAATCTGGTTAGCCGAAACAGCCCCCACATAGATTCCGTACTGAATATATTGCCTGTTGGTCAGTTCAAACCCGATGCTTTGCAAAACTGATTCATGGTCTCTCAGGTTTTCATTGCCATAGAACAAAAGGGATATCGGTATTCTGGTAGAAGATTGGCTTGCTGACAATCGCTGGCGAAGATTTTCACTCATCTTGATCTGAGACGAGATATTCTTAACGGCTTTGATACCTGCAGTCCGCAGCTGCATTATGGTAGGATATTTTTTAAACCTAACAGCATAAATCTGATCAGAGAATCTCTCCAGCAGTTCTGCACCCTGTTCTTTTAAATAGGCCAAGGACCTGGCATTAGGCATCCGGTCAAACCCTATCATAGTATAATAAAAACGGTCCGTTCTGCCGACGGCAAGTTCCTTATCCAGCAGATCCTGCCGAAGATTTGGCAACATGGAAATCTTTCCGGAACGCAAATCCACACTAATGGTCTCTTGTGCCCTTATTGTCAGACAAAAAAACAGGGACGATATAAAAATTAGAAAAAACCGAAAAGAGGCAAAAGCTGATCGGATAAAATTGATTGAAGCTGATGTATCTGTTGATGCATCAGTTGGCTTTAGGAAAATTGGCATAAACAAATTTATATAATCCGGATAAATAACAGCAAAAAGAGATGACAAATATGCTGAAATTAAGGTTTTATCCTAAACAAAAGGGATTGTACCTTTGATCTGTGAATCTGGATGTGCTGCTGAATCAATATAAGCAATCTCCCCGCGTGTTTGCCATAGCGGACAGGCTGTCTTTTTCTCAAAAACAACTGATTGAAATAAAACAACTGAATGGAAGTGCGGTTCAGTTCACGGCCAATGCTCTTTATAATCATCCATCCCTCGAAAATTACAATCACATTTTCATTCTGAATGATGCCGAAGAAGCAGCCTATTTCCATAATAGTTTTGAAAGTATAACCGGGGAACTGAATATATTATACTTCCCTTCATCCTTCAAGCATCCCAGAAATTATAAACTGTTGAATCCGTCGCATGTGATGCTGCGTACTGAAGCACTGACACGCTTCTCCATGTCTTCCGGCCAGCGCACCGGTGCATTAATTACCTATGCAGATGCGCTCTTTGAAAAAGTAGTCGTGGCGCAAAAACTGCAAGGCAATGTATTGCTCATCAAAACCAACGACACCCTGGATACCAAAGGTATAATCAGCTTTCTTGTTGATCTGGGTTTCAGCCGTACGGATTTTGTGTATCAGCCCGGGCAATTTGCCCTGCGTGGTGGTATCCTCGATATTTATTCTTTCGGGAATGAAAAGCCTTATCGAATCGAATTATTTGGCAATGACGTGGACAGTATACGCCTCTTTGATCCTGAAACTCAGTTAAGTGAGAAAAGACTGGCTCAGGTGAGTATCATCCCAAACGTAGATACCCATTTTCAAACTAAAGAAAAAATTCCTCTCTTCGAATTTCTGGAAGAGAACACCATTGTTTGGGTAAAGGATTTCAGTTTTGTGAAAGAACGCCTGATCACCATGCAGGAAGAACTCGATCAGTTCCTGAAACTCTCTGAAAATAAATCTACTCTTCAGGAAGAAGAAGATCCACTGGAAAAAACAAATCTCTCAACAGAAGATTTCATTCATGCCGATACACTGGAAGAGCAAATACAACGATATCACCTGATTGAATTCGGAACGAAATCATATTTCAATGAAAAATCAAGTCCGGAAAATTTCCTTTCGGTGACATTTCACACCAAACGCCAGCCGGCATTCAACCGGCGCTTTGAATTGCTGATCAGTGATCTGAAAAAGCATCTGGAAGATGGTTATTCCCCATTTATTTTTTCCGAAAACCCCAAGCAATTAGAACGGTTGCACAGTATCTTCACCGATCTGAAAGCTGAGATTCCTTTCACGCCGGTACCGGTAGCCATTCATGAAGGATTTATTGATGATGATCTGAAAATATTATGCTATACCGATCATGAAATCTTTCAGCGCTATCACAAGTATAAGATCAAACAGGCTTATAATAAAAGCAAGGCCCTCACGATTCGTGCCCTTCGCGAATTGCAGCCGGGTGATTATGTAACGCACATCGATCACGGTGTAGGAACATACAGTGGATTACAAAAGATTGAAGTGAATGGTATCATGCAGGAAGCGGTTCGACTGATCTATAAAGACGGAGATATCCTGTATGTTAATATCAACTCGCTTCATAAAATTTCCAAATACACCGGTAAAGAAGGCACCGTTCCAAAGATCAATAAGATCGGCAGTGATGCCTGGCAGCGACTCAAAGAAAAAACCAAGACCAAAGTCAAGGAGATTGCCTTCGATCTGATACAACTCTATGCCGAACGAAAAGCGCAGGAAGGATTTGCCTTTTCTCCGGACGGTTATTTACAAACAGAGCTGGAAGCTTCATTCATTTATGAAGATACTCCCGATCAAAGTAAAGCAACGGCTGATGTAAAAAAAGATATGGAATCACCCTCTCCCATGGATCGTCTTGTTTGCGGGGATGTAGGCTTCGGAAAAACAGAGATCGCCATTCGAGCAGCCTTTAAAGCCGTGTGCGACAGCAAGCAGGTAGCTGTGATGGTACCGACTACGATTTTAGCTTTTCAGCACTATAAAACATTCAGCGATCGTCTGAAAGATTTTCCGGTGAATGTAGATTATGTCAACCGTTTTAAATCGACCAAAGAAAAAAAAGAAACCTACGAAAAACTCAAAGAAGGAAAGATCGATATCATTATAGGTACCCATGCCTTGATTTCAAAAGACGTTGTTTTTAAAAATCTTGGTTTACTTATTGTGGATGAAGAACAAAAGTTTGGTGTGGGGCATAAAGAAAAGATCAAGACGCTTCGTACCAATATTGATTCACTGACGCTGACAGCAACTCCCATTCCGCGCACCTTACAGTTTTCCCTCATGGGAGCGCGAGATCTCAGTATCATTAACACGCCACCGCCTAATCGCCAGCCGATTCAAACGGAAGTACGCTATTTCGAAGAAGACTTTATCCGCGATGCCATTTATTTTGAAACAGAAAGAGGCGGACAGGTTTTCTTTATTCATAATCGCATTGCTGGTCTGGCCGAAATGGCCGCCATCCTGCAACGACTTTGTCCGGATATCAGCGTGGGCTTTGCACACGGTCAACTGGAAGGACATGAACTGGAAGAAAAGATCCTTGATTTTATTGATAAGAAATATGATGTGCTGGTATGTACCAATATCGTGGAAAGCGGGGTGGATATTCCCAATGTGAATACGATCATTGTGAACAATGCGCATCAGTTTGGATTAAGTGATCTGCACCAGTTACGCGGTCGTGTTGGGCGCAGCAATAAAAAAGCATTTTGTTATTTGCTGGCGCCACCAATCAGCACGTTGCCACCTGATTCTCGCAAGCGATTGCAGACACTGGAACAACACAGTGAACTAGGCAGTGGTTTTCAGATCGCCATGCGTGATCTCGATATTCGCGGAGCGGGAAATTTACTGGGTGGTGAGCAAAGCGGCTTCATGGCCGAGATCGGCTTTGAGATGTATCAGAAGATTTTACAGGAAGCCATTCGGGAATTAAAACGCAGCAAATTCCGTGAGCTCTTTAAAGAAGAAATTGCTGAGCAGGAAAACTATGTAAAAGACTGCGTCATTGATACCGATCTGGAAATTTTAATTCCGGATGCCTACGTGGAAAGCATTTCCGAACGATTGAATCTCTACACCCGACTGGATAATTGCGAAAATGAAGACGCCTTGCAATTACTGCATCAGGAGCTGGAAGATCGTTTCGGGCCAATACCGAACTCGGTAGAAGATCTCTTTGTCACCGTTCGCTGCCGTAAACTTGCCGTGGATATTGGGTTTGAAAAAATGACCCTCAAGCAGGGCACCTTACGATGTTATTTTGTGAACAATCCCGACTCGCCGTATTTTGAATCAGCTGCATTTAAGAATCTTCTTCAGTTTGTACAGCAATATCTGAATAAAGCTCAGCTGAAACAGACCGGCAAAACTTTCTTACTCATCATTCAGGATATCAAAGACATGAAGAGTCTGCATCAGTTACTTACCCGTATACACGATGCCAATAAATAAATATTCCCCTCAATGAGGAGGATATTTACCTCTTCCGATCGTAGTTTATTGAATTAACTTGATAATAGACGGATTTAATAACCCTGTCAGCGAACTGTAAGGCAATTCCACAATAATAGCGCCCATCGCATAAGGCGCGATCTCATACTGATTATACAAAAACCCGATTCGCTTATTCGTTATATAAAAAGCCTGTGAAGGTTTGGTAATTTTACTTTCAAATAGACCTGCTTTCTTAAGAGACACACCCGGTTGCAGCTTATTGTCTTTTCTGAATTGATCTTCAATCAAAGAGGGAAGTTTCTGTAAACCTGCTTTTGTAAATATATCCTCCAGTTTCAACCGTCTTTTCTGAATTAAATCAAGATTAATATAATCGATCATTGTGTTACCATGTGCTCCACCGGAATATTGATATTCCGAACGATGCAAGGAAAGAATCGTTGGAGACAAATAACTGATATCGATAGTGATATCCTGTTCCATATTGAATGAGAAACTATTTTCTGCTTCCTCTGGTTTCAAATCCTTGTTGTCATTCCGGTACATTTCAAAAACATTATCCCTGTACTCATTGTAGATTGATACAGCATCTGTTTCATGTCTGAATTTTTTGTCTTTGAAGAATTCAGATAATAAAATATAACGAAGAAATTGATTTTGTTCGCCTGTCTCAGAAGGCCAGATCGTATTGACGGTTAAATGACAGCCGGGTGATTCATTTTTATCAGGGAATAACAAGAGGCTGTCACTAAAATTATACTGAGAAAATTCTTGAGCAGGCATGAGGCGGGTAAGCATAACCGGCAGGGATTTACCGGTTGCTTTCATTACCCACGTACCGCTGAGTTTTTGCCCGGAGGCTGTTAAAGTAAACGTCTCTTTTTTCTTATTTATTTCCGCTGTCAACGCAACTACCTCACCTTTAATATTTCCTGCTAAAGCAATAGGCGAGCCTACTTTCTCATAAAAATAATTTCCAGAAATCTCCCCGGCCATATTGGTATAATGTAATTGTATGGGATACGTTCCTAAAGTGCCGCGATAAGATTCGTACGTAACAGTCTGCGGAATAATCTCCTGTGCTACGCTGTTCAAGCTAAAGGTCAAAGACGTGAATAACAGGATGATGGGACAAGCGATTTTGATCATATGATTTTTTTGTGCTGTAAAAATAGAAATAATAAGAAAACAAATATAGTTGTCATTGTTCTCATGGTTGTCATGGTTGTCTCTGGATTAATGCCCAAAATGAACGATGTAAATAAAAAATCCGGAAGAAAGCTTTCGTAAACTCTCTCCCGGATTCCATTCAAGAAATGTATTTTACCAGCCTTGTTTCGCTGTACCTGCCTTAATCGCTTCCAGAGCTTTTGCTTCGCCTACCAGAGCGGTCAGCTTATTTCCTTTACCATCATTTCCCTGAGCCATATATCCCCCTTTCGCTGTGCGGGTAATAACGGCATCCTGGATGGGAACATTTTTCTCTTTTGTCTTTACGTTATACGCTGTTAATTGCATGATTTGATTTTTGGGTTAGAAAAATATTTGTCGGATGGTAAAGATACGCGAATTAGGATTTGTGAAGAGAAAGGGTTTTCCACATTTGATCTTGAGGAGAAAAAAATTAACGTAATTTATTTACTCCACTGAAGCGACCGCATATGTACATCCCTTGAATTACCGCCAACCATCACATCAAATACCCCTTCCTCCCAATTATAATTCAATTCATTGTCATAATAGGCCAGATCTGCTGTGGTAAGCGAGAAGATGACTTCTTTTGTTTCTCCGGGCTGAAGATAAACCTGTTCAAACTTTTTTAATTCTTTCACGGGCCGGACCGCTTTCCCGACACGATCCCGCAGGTACAACTGAACTGTTTCTTTACCTGGATATTTTCCGGTGTTTTTTACACGGACTGTAACTGTTAGTGTTTGATTCCCTCTCAACGATGTATCGCTAAGCATGAAAGATTCATACGAAAAGGAAGTATAACTCAATCCATAGCCAAAAGGATACCGAGGTGAATTAGGCAGATCAATATAAGAACTTACATAAATATTACTTGAATCGGTGGCCGGCGGACGACCTGTATTGAAATGATTATAATAAATGGGAATCTGTCCTTCATTTCTTGGGAAAGTCATCGGAAGTTTTCCTGAAGGATTATAATCTCCGAATAACACATCTGCCATAGCATTACCTGCTTCTGTACCCAACCACCATGCATATAAAATGGAAGGCACATGATCCGCAGCCCAGCTAAACACCAAAGGTCTTCCGGCATGTATCAGCAATACTACCGGCTTGCCGGTGGCTACCATCGCTTTGATCAATTGCTCCTGAACACCCGGCAAACGCAAACTGCTTCTACTTTTGGATTCGCCACTCATATTGCGTTCTTCCCCCACCGTAAGCACGACAACATCCGATTGAAGCGCCGCCCGTTTGGCCTCTGCAAAACCTGATGTGTCTGCATCATTTGTATGACATCCTTTTGCATAAACGAGAGATGATCCTTTTCCTAATTTGCGGTTGATACCATCCCATAATGTTACGATGCGACTGCTGTCATCCGGCCATTCAATACTCCAGAACCCGAGATGATCCCGAACGGACTTCACAAAAGGTCCTACACATGCAATTTTTATATTGTGATTGGGCAAGGGCAATATCTGCTTTTCGTTTTTCAACAACACCATGCTTCTGGTTGCGATCTCCCTAGCTGCCTGAAGATGTGAAGCACGATTCCACTGTGCATCCTGTCTCTGTGAATCGCAATAACGAAATGGATCTTCAAACAATCCAAGTTCAAATTTTTTACGCAATATTCTTTTTACAGCATCATCGAGCTGACTGTGTTGAATTTTATTTTCTTTGAGGAGTTGATATAGATGATCGCGATAACAGCGACTTTCCATATCCATATCACTTCCTGCCTGAATGGCCATACGTGCCGCCTCTTTTTCGTTGGCTGCATAGCCATGATTTACCATCTCACCGATACTTCCCCAATCACTGACGACAAATCCTTTGAAATCCCATTGACCTTTTAATATATCGCGTTGTAAATATGAATTGCCGGTTGCAGGTATACCATTGAGATCATTGAAAGAATTCATAAAAGTGGCGGCGCCGGCATCAGCCGCCGCTTTAAAAGGAGGCAAATATGTATCCCATAATGTACGCATGCTCATGTCAACGCTATTATAATCACGTCCTCCGATGGCCGCACCATAAGCAGCAAAATGCTTGGCACAGGCCATGATGCTCTCTTTATCTCCCAGTCCTTTTCCCTGAAAACCTTTTACTCTTGCTTTTGCAATCAATGATCCGAGATACGTATCCTCACCGGCACCTTCCATCACACGACCCCATCTTGGATCTCGGGAAATATCTACCATGGGCGCAAAGGTCCAGTGTACACCCGCTGCTGCAGCTTCTTTCCCTGCAATGCGTGCACTCTTTTCAATAGCTTCAAGATCCCAGCTGGCAGCTTCTGCCAACGGAAGCGGAAAGGTGGTACGGAAACCATGTATGACATCAAGGCCGAACAACAAAGGAATTTTCAATCGGGACTGCATGGCATATTCCTGTAATTCTCTTGTGTGTTTCACGCCACTTACATTTAGCATGGAACCAATCATGCCTTTTTTAATCTGCGCAACTTTATCATTATCATTTTTTATAGGGCCTGTAAAAATCCAGTCGCTGGTAAGTTGATTAAGTTGACCGATTTTTTCATCTATGGTCATGAGCGATAATAAAGAATCCACCCTGCGGTCAATAATAGCAGCCGGGGCAAGAACAGATTGTGCCTGCACAAAAGTATTCATGCAGAGCATTATTAATATAGGCAATAATTTTTTCACGAGTTTAATTTTTATTACTGATAAACCCTCACATAATCCACCTCCATTCTCTGAGGAAAAATTAAATTGTCAACTCCTTTTTTCCCACCCCAATTCCCGCCCACAGCAATATTCATGATCAGATAAAATGACTGATCAAATGGCCATGCAGCGGTTCCGTTTTTTTCATTCCTGAATGAAAAATATTTTTCTCCGTCAATAAAAAAAGAAATGGATGCTTCTGTCCATTCAGCCGCATATACATGAAAGGCAGAAGACAAATCAGTACGATGGATACGACCACCCTTTTGTGTATTGCGCATGCCATTATAGGCACCGGTATGAACTGTACCATAAATTGAATCTGGCACATATCCTACAAATTCAACGATATCTATTTCGCCACTATGCGGCCAGCTGCCATATTTTGAATAAGCAGGCAACATCCATATAGCAGGCCACATTCCCGTTCCGGCAGGTAATTTGGCTTTTACTTCCACACGCCCATATTTCCAGGATCCTTTCTCTTTAGTAACCAGTCGTGCCGATGTGTAGTTACGGGACTCATAGCCCTCCTTATGCGCTTCTATAATCAAATACCCTTTTTCTACCCGTGCATTCTCCTTACGACTAACTGTATAAAACTGAAGTTCATTATTGCCCCATCCGCAGTTTTGAGGGCATCCACTGCCAACGTCATAACTCCATTTTGTGTTATCCGGCAATCCGGATATGTTGAATTCATCGGACCAAACCAGTTTTGTAAAGGCAGATTGTGCATTTGTTTTTACCATTGACAGGATGCCTAATGACAATGATAAAAAAAACATATATGTAGTATAATTTTTCATTAAATGTTTGCAGATAAGAAAGAGTGAGATATTTAATTAAAGAAAAAAATATGAAACACTCTTATTACTATTGATTATGATTTACATGATTACTGATATACTCTGATATAGTCCACTTCCATTTGTGCCTGACTGAAAGCAGGATCCACAGCTCCGCCAAAATTTCCTCCCATTGCCACATTCATCAATAAGAAGAAATTATGATTAAACGGTATAGATGGATTATTGGCAAAAGTGAAAAACAAAGACCCATCTACAAAAAACCGGATAGCCGTATCATTCCACTCAGCTGCATAAATATGGAACTCTGTTGTTGCATTAGATATATTAACAGTTCCTCCCACCGCATTACCACCGGAAAATCCCGGATAATGAACCGTTCCGTAAATCTTATTGAACTGCGAACCCACATGCTCCATGATATCTATTTCACCGCAAGCAGGCCAACCAACAGTTCCTATATTAGATCCCAGCATCCAGATCGCAGGCCAGGTACCTATACCGGCAGGGAGTTTGGCGCGCGATTCAATTCTTCCGTACTTAAATGAAAATTTATCCCTCGTCAATAATCGGGCAGAAGTATAATTACTGCCACTATACGATTCTTTACGGGCAATTATTTTCAATGTGCCATTTGATATATTGACATTCACAGACCGATTGGTATAATACTGCAACTCATTATTTCCCCATCCGGATGCCCCTGTACCTATATCATAATTCCATTTTGCAGGATCGGGTGCTGTGCCGGTATTGAACTCATCAGACCATATCAAAGAAAGTCCTACAGAAACTGAAATCTTCAATGACTTGGTTATCATCTGTCCGGAACTATTTTTTGCAAACACCCTGACATCATAGTTGCCGGATGCAGGGTATTTATATTTCAAAATACCCGTAGGTTCAATCTTAAATATTCCGTTTCCCAAATCAAATTCGTATGTAGTTGCATTTTTAGCAGAAGCGGTAAACGTTACATTACCGCTATTGTCAGTACTTACATCAGCATTAAACAAAAGATCAGAAAGGGGAAGCACTTCTACTTCAGAACTTTCCTTTTTACAGGAAAGTATAAATAATATACCTATAAACAATAATATTCTCATGGTTTCACCCGTAATTTTTGATACCAGCTGTTGCCGTCTGCACCTATATTACGCAAATGCATTTGAGTTTCACTGACAGAAAGAATTTCGTAAGTCACGCCTCCTGTTCCAAAGTTAATGATACCATTCCCGGGAACCGTAAATTGTATCCGGGTTGAATTAGCAGGAGTAGAAGCCGTTGTTGCATCCTGAAAGATTAACTTTTTCATGCCGCCTGCCGCAATGGTAAAGCAGGCATCTCCTCCACCGAAACCATAAAATGCAGAAGCCGCTCCAATTGAAAAAGACTGCCCTTTATTATCAACCGTCATGAAAATATTGTTATTGGCATCTTTTTCGAATTTGATCTCGTCATCATAGGCACAGGCTTCACGAGTATTGGGAGTCGCAGAATAATAGTTAGGATCAAATGAATCGGCTGCGCCAACTCCAAAATGACCTGGCGCATCTTTATCAGTCACCCATATTTTCGATGAACCTCCCGTTAGTCCGGCAATAATATTGGATGGAATCGTAAAAGCCACAAATACTTTTACCGTTTTGCTGATGGTTGATTGCACACCTGCCGTTCCGATAGCATTCACGGTAATCGTGTAATCGGACGTTCCGGGATTGGCATATTTGTAAGTAATGCTGCCGGAGGGTACAACCTGAACGACACCATCGCCAAAATCTATTTTATAGGTGATGGCATTTTGCGCAGATGCGTTGATTGTAACTTTACCGCTTCCATCTCCGGCGGGATTGGCAACATCTTTACCTATTACCTCCGTGCTGAGTGTAAGATTAGTGGGCGATTTAATATCACCCAGTTTATATTCTTCTTTTTTACAGCCGGCTAAAAGCAGCATAAGTACCATTACTGAGACCTGAAGTTTAAAATATGTATTCATAATTGTTTTTTTAATGTTTTACAGCATAAAGCATGCTATGATCATGAAATTTTATGCTTAATTCAATCGGATATCATCAAAGTAATATGTAAAGTTCGATGAACCATCTCCTACTGTACCCAGATCAAAAATGAGTACGATCTTCTGATAGGTATTGGCCGTATTGATCGCACTGAAATCGAAGGACAGTTCCTCCCAGGCATTGGCCGTAGTGGTAGCGACTTCCTTTTCAAAATTAATTCCACCATTATCCTGATTCTCGACTTTTAGCAATAATTTGGCATTAACCCGCGGCGACCATACTTTCACTTTGAAAATTTTACTTCCGGAAAAATTTATCGGATTGGTTAAAGCGATCCAGGCACCTCCCCAGGGTTCTCCCGCACCTTTGATCATACGCCCTACTTTGGCACTCGTATTGATACCACTTACATCCGGATTGTTGATAACAGATGCATTACCTCCGTTAAAGTTGGTAAAACTGTATGTAAGGGTAGATGATTCGAAAGTAAGTGGCAGTTCGATATCACTTGGCAAGGTATTCGTGAGTCGGATATCATCGTAATAGAAAGTGAAGTTTGATGAGCCATCTCCTATGGTACCTAATTCAAAGATGATCACAACGTTATTATATATATTCGATGCATTGATCGCACTGTAATCAAATACCAGATCTTCCCATCTATTGGCAACTGTGGTTACCACTTCTTTCTCGAAGTTGATACCGGGATTCGAGGCATTCTCTACTTTGAGTAACACTTTGGCATTAGCACGCGGCGACCACACTTTCATGCGAAATATCTTGTTGGCAGAAAAATCAATCGGATTACTCAATGCAAGTAAACTGCCTCCCCATGGTCGTCCGTCATTCTTGATCATACGTACTACTTTGGAACTCGTATTGATACCACTTGCATCCGGATTATTGATCACCGTTGAATTTCCTCCGTCAAAATTGGTAAAATTATAGGTAGTATTGGTTGACTCAAAAGTCAGCGGCAATGTGATCAGGCCTGGCAACGAATTGGTCTGACGGATATCATCAAACAACCATGTGAAATTAGCTGAGCCATCACCGGATACGCCCAGATCAAATATCAAAACCACTTTCTGATAAGATGCAGATGTATTAATCGTACTAAAGTCGAAAGCAAGATCCTCCCATGCATTCGCTACTGTTGAGGCGGCTTCTTTCTCAAAGAAAGTTCCTCCGTCTGTCAAATTTTCAACTTTCAATAAAACCCTTGCACCTACTCTGGGTGAAAACACTTTCATCCGGAAGATTTTATTGGATGAAAAATTGATTGGTGCACCTAAAGTGATCACCGCGCCACCCCATACTTCAGGAGGATTTTTTACCATGCGGCCCACCTTAGCACTTGTGTTAATACCACCGGATTGCGGATTATTGATTACGGTTACATTTCCACCACCAAAATTGATAAATGAATAGTCAATCGTAGGAGATTCAAAAGTAAGTGGAAGTAATACCGGATCTACGATATTGATCACCTTGGTAAACTCAGTAGTTGCTGCCCCTCCGCTGAGTGCCACTACCCGAAGGGTGTAAGTACCAACGGCAGGATAAATATGACTGATGGTTTGGCCTTCATTAAAAGATTGCGGCACTTCGTTTTGAACGTCGCCAAAATACACACGGAAGAATGTCTCGTACTGTGCTTTGGCAGACACATCCAGTTTGTAATTGTTATTCGGATCAATATTCGCGGTGACCTCCAGATTTTCCGGTGCCCTGAACGTCACCGTTAGCGGCTTGATGACTTCGGTTGCCTGTCCTTTGATATTATATCCCACAATCTTCACATTGTAAGTCCCTTCTGTATATTTGTGTATTGTATTTTTACCGGGATTCACTTTGGCAGGTGCAACTGTGCCATCACCGTAATACACATCAAAGGATGCAACCCCTTCTCCGTTTGGTGTAATCGTAACATTTCCGGTATTATCCTGTGTAATTTCAAACAAGGCAGAAAGTTTATCTGCACCTGTAACCGAATCCAGCGATGAGAGATCATCAAAGTTTTGCTTCTTACAACCGGAGATCATCACCAGTAGAAAAGAAATACCCAATAGATATTTATATGTATTCATGATCATTATTTTTTTTATTAGAGATTAATACCCGTTGTTTTGAGAAATACCTGAAATATCCACTTCCCTTTGAGGAATAGGAAACACCTCATGCTTTCCTTTTACAAAACCTGTGATTTTTGATGTCTGATCTGTTCTTACCAGATCAAAAAAACGTTCTCCTTCCATGGCAAATTCCAGCCTTCTTTCTTCCAGAATCGCCTGATATAAAGCATCACCGGTAGCGGTAATATCATGCTGAGTATCCCCAAAGGCACGCCTGCGCACCTGATTCAGATAGTTTTGTGCTTTGCTGATATCAGGTGTGGTTGACTTAGTATAAGCTTCTGCCGCCATCAGCAATACATCCGCATAACGTATCGTTCTGTAATTATTGAGATAATTCAACTCAACCTGACCTGATGTTTCATTTTTTCGGGGATGATATTTTTGATTGTAATAGCCCGTGTTTTTGTAGGGTGCCACCTGATAGGTAATACCGAAAGAAGGATTCGCATTCTTATACGCCTCAATATCCAGAATAGTTACAGCTTTGCGTGAATCACCGGCCTCAAAGGCGTTAACTAAATTCTGCGTAGGCAGATTAAAACTCCATCCCGAAGCATAAGGCATCGCAGCACTTCCGTTCAATCCTCTGATCCCGCACATCTGTACAGCCAGATTACCTTGCCCACGAGTCACACCTCCCCAGTTATAATAAGGAGAGGTATTGGAATACTGAATTTCAAAAACAGATTCCGGTCCGTTCTCTCCGCTTGACAAAAAGACAGAACCGAAATTATTCACCAGACTGAATGCATTAGCATCAATAACAGATTGTAATTTTTCAGCCGCCTGCGTGTATTTCCCTTGATATAATAATACCTTGCCCAGTAATGCAAGTGCCGCATGCTTTGTAATACGTCCTTTTTGCACCTGCGTAGCCGGAAGTACATTGATCGCATTATTTAAATCAGTCTCAATCTGCTGATACACACTTGCCTTGGGACTTCTCTGAAGTTTTTTGGAATCACTTAATGACAATCTTCTATCGGTAAACAAAGGAACATCGCCAAACATTTTTACCAGTGAAAAGTAATAGTAAGCTCTGATAAAATATACTTCACCGTACAAAGCATCCTTGCCGGCAAAAACGATCTGACGACCATCGGGATTCTGCTCCTTGTATTGTTGTAAATAGTTGCAACGGTTGATTCCCTCATAAGCGGCCTGCCATATCTCTGTAAGATTGGCATTCACGGGTGTATGTGTATAGTCATCAATTTGCTGAAATGACAAAACATCGGATGCGTTTTCGCCACCGCTAACCGAATTATCTGTTGCAATATCACCGATCATGACCATGTAAGTCATCCACTGCATAGGCGTATAGGCGCTTACTGTCATGGTTCGGTAATCTTCTTCCGACTTGAGATAATCCAGTTCAGAAATACGAAAATCTTCTCTGGGATTATAATCCACCCATTTTTTACAGGAGCTCAGCAATATAATGAGGGCAAAGAGTCCGACAAGTTTGATATATGTATGCTTCATTGTAATATTATTTTAGATGACATTAAAGTTTAATATCCAATCCGAATGAGTAGGTGCGTGCCTGCGGGTACGCCCCTCTGTCTACTCCTGTATCCAGAATGCCTCCTGATATCTCAGGATCGAATCCGGTATATTTCGTAAGCACAAAAGCATTTCTGACCTGCACATACACACGTACTTTGCTGAAGACTTTCCTGAATATTTTATCCGGGAATGTATAACCCAACTGTACATTTTTCAATTTCACGAATGATCCGTCCTCCACATATCTGTCGGATACTCTGATATTGCTATTGGCATCTGTAAAAGAATACCTCGGAGATCTTGCATCATTGGTTGTACCCTGACCTGTCCATCTGTTGAGTATAGATCTGTCCTTATTGGTATAGTTTGCGTTACGCTCATAAGCGCGATACACATCATTACCCACCGACGCATATGTAAAGGCAGTGAAATCAACATTTTTATATTCCAGATTCAGATTCCAACCCAATGTGAAATCAGGGAAAGGATCTCCGATCTGTGTCTGATCAAGGGCATTGATGATTCCATCATTATTCAAATCAACATAACGGATATCACCCGGTACCGCTCCCGGCTGGCTGGCGGCACCCTCAATTTCCTTTTGAGACTGAAACAAACCATTTGTTTTGTATCCATAGAAATATCCCGGCGTAAATCCTTTTTCAAACACTGTCACACTCTGCGATTGACCATTGAAATAATAACCGCCCAGGATCCTGGCTGTACCATCATCATTCGTTGCTGTTACTGTATTCTCTGCCGTAGTAAATGTAACAGACGTGTTCAGGCGGAAAGATTTACTTATTGCATCTGAGTATCCAATTGTCATATCAATCCCCCTGCTTCGGGTGGAGCCGATATTAGAAGTAGGAATGGGCACTGTACCCAGATAAAGAGAAGCCGTTGGCGTAAATAAAAGGCCATTCACATTTTTCTGGAAATAATCAAAAGAAAGACTGAACCTGCGTTTGAAGAAGTTCGCATCAAAACCGATGTTTGTCTGTATCTGTTTTTCCCAGGCCAGTGCATCATTAGCTGCAGAACCAATAGTAGAACCCGGATAAAAGATATCGCCAAATGTGTATCCGTTACTATTGGCCGTCGGACCATAACTGGATCCGCCGGTTACAATACTTATGAACTGAGGATCTACATTTTCATTACCGATACTACCCAGACTGCCTCTTATTTTCAGATAATCTATAAATCCGGGCTTAAAGAATGACTCTTCCGTTACGATCCATCCCAGCGAACCGGAGAAAAAGTTGGCAAATTTATTGTTCTTGCCGAAAGCATAAGAACCGTCTCTGCGCATGGTAAATGAAGCCAGATAGCGATCTTTATAGTCGTAATTAAATCGTCCGAAATAGGAAAGATTACGACGGAAGTACTGATAATAGTATCCGCTTAACGCATTGGTATTGGTTGCTACATTCGTACCGGTCGCAGCCGTAAAATCAGCAAATTCCCATGAGTTGAAAGGCACATCCTGACGGGTGGCTCCTGCGGTATTGCCGGTTACTTTAGCTACCGACATACCCAGGATCGCATCAAAAGAATGATCTTTCCGTTTTACATTATAGCTACCGAAAGTTTCCCATGTATAGTTGAAATTGCTTGTCTTTTCGTGGGCTACCTGATTATGACGACCTAGCACGGCAGACCCATCAGCATTCATTGAATTGTCTACATTCAGAGGCCCGTAAAAAACAAGGGGAGTGAAACTTTTCGCATTACCGTCATACTTCGTATATCCGAAACGGGAAGTCAGTGTAAGATTCTTTAAAACATCATACTGCAATTCAAATTTTCCATACAATTTATTACCTGTGTTTTTATTATAGGTATTATCCAGTTTAGTGAGCGGATTGAATATCTCGGATAACAACAAATTACTAAAACCATACTTACCAACCGTATTGGGTACATTGTTCAATACCGGAACAGTAGGGTCAAAATTGATCGCACTGCCCAGTACACTGTTGAATGAATTTTCCTGAATACCTTTTGCATCCAGCAATACGGCCGTTGTGTTTAGGATAAATTTCAGTCTGGATGTGAGGTCAAATTGCAGATTGGCAGTAAAATTCCCCCTGTTAAAGCTGGACTTATCGCTGCCGCCTACGATTCCACCCTGATTAAGAAATCCGGCTGACAGAAAATAAGACATCCGTTCGCCACCACCCTTGGCCGATACATTATAGGATTGAAGGGGTGCTTTTTCAAAAACCTCCTTCTGCCAGTTGGTACCAGTGCCGATTTGTGATAAGTTGGGGAAGATCAGATTACCGCCGGCGGCCGTACTGCCTTCATTGATCATGGCAGCATATTCCGTTGCGTTGAGCACACCGACATAATTAATGGCTTCCTGAACGCCGTAATTACTATTAATAGTAATATCCGTTTTTTGTCCTTTTCTTCCAGACTTGGTTGTAACAACGATAACCCCATTACCTCCCTTCACACCATAGATGGCCGTTGTTGCCGCATCTTTCAGGACATTGATCGATTCAATATCCGAGGCATTGATCGCATTGAGATCTGTCAGGGTTTGAGGTACCCCGTCGATGATAACAATTGGATCTGTTCCCGAAAAAGAAGGAATACCGCGAATGAGTACCGTCGGCTTGGCACCGGGTGTTCCCGCCTGAATGACATTTACACCGGAAGCACGGCCCTGAAGCGCCTCCTCCATACGTACCGGTTTTAATTTTTCTATATCAGCCGACTTTACTGTAGAAATGGCACCTGACACCTTCGTGATACGCTGAGTACCATAGCCCACTACAACAATTTCTTCTAGACTACCTGATAAAGTTTCCAGCTGAATGTCCACCGGGCCCGCACTCGAAAGAGTATAACGGAATGTTTTCATGCCCGCATAAGAAACGATCAAAACTGATTTCAGTTCCGCTGAGATACTGAATACCCCTTTTGGATCAGTTATGGTGGAAGCCCCAGATTTTTCAACTTTGATAGTGGCTCCGGAAAGTGGCTCCAAAGTGGTCTTATTCAAGACTCGTCCGGAAAATTTCTGTACCTGAGCGGTCAGAAGCATGGATTTGGCCGTAAAAATGAGGAACAGGCCAAGCAAACCGATTTTTAATTTCATAAGCAATTGATTTAAATAATTCGTACCCGAAATGGCATCATAAAAATAGAATCAACACCCATCTTTTTCTAATAAACACCCACATCATCACTACATCAATTTGCTGATTTCAGCCTGTTTTAAGCTAAAATTGGTACTACATTACTACATCAATTGATTTTTTGTTAAATTCACATACAGCTACATAAATATCGATGTATAAGATTCTTGCCTTTCTATTGCTCCCATTTATTGTTGTTGGTCAGAATACCATTGGATTTCCGGAGGTTATCAACTATTCGAGGCAACATTATATGGGCGGTCTTCAAAACTGGGATATTGCGCAGGATCCGTCCACCGGTATCATGTTTTTTGCAAACAATGAAGGACTTTTAAGCTTTGATGGGAAATACTGGAACCTTTACCCCTTACCCAACAGAACCATTGTACGGTCTGTAAAATCGGGGATATCAGGAAAAATATATGTAGGAGGACAGGATGAACTGGGGTATTTTGAACCCAACCCATCTGGAATGCTTACATATCATAGCCTGTTAAATCAATTGCCTGAAAATGAAAGATCTTTTGGGGACATCTGGGATATCGTACCTTTTCATCAGGACATATTTTTCAGAAGTTCAGGCAAAATTTTTCAGGTAACAGAACGTAAATCATTGATTTTCAAAGCTCCGGGCGAATGGGCTTATCTGGGTGAGTGTAACGGACAATTGTATGCCCACGACCTTCTTACCGGCATTCATGTCTTTAAAAACAAAACCTGGCAACCTCTCACAAACATCAATCAGCTTCCCGTCAATGATCCGGTTACCAGTATCATGCCAGCAGGGAGCGAAGGTCTTATTATCAGTACCCTAAAAAATGGTATGTACCTATGGGATGGCATGGTGTTTGCTAAACATATTTCCCGGAATAATAGTGTACTGGCTGAAGAACGGATCTATTCGGCCACCCCGATTGATGACGGTCATTATGCGATTGCCACAAATAACAGGGGCGTTTATATCATTGACACGTCTTTAAACATCATACAGCACTTTTCTAAAAAAGAACAACTACAGAACGAAAACGTGCTTAGTATCTTTCTGGACAATCAGAAAAATCTATGGCTGGGACTGGACAATGGGATTGATCTGATAGCGTACAACAGTGCTATCAAACATATCAAGCCTCAATTAAAAGATTATGCGGGCTACTCCGTCCTGATACAAAACAATCGAATTTATACAGCCACTTCAAATGGATTATTTACACTTGACTTGGAAAATATCAGTGATCTGAGTTTCAGCAAAGGAGAATTTCAGTCTATACTTAACACAAAAGGTCAGAACTGGTCGCTGGCATCCATCAATAATCAGATCCTATTAGGTCATCATGAAGGTGTATTCCAAATTGAAGATACCAAAGCATCATTGATCAGCTCCGAACCGGGATACTGGACGTTTATTCCCACCTCATCCGTATTCCCCACCAAAGAATTGGTAGCAGGCCATTACAAAGGCATTCGTTTTTTCGAAGCACATGAAAACAGATTTACTCCGGGTGGCGCCATCCCCCGTTTTGATGAATCATCCCGGTATCTTGCCATAGATCTTGAAGGCAATTACTGGGTATCGCACCCTTATCACGGGGTATATCGGATCTATAAGGATCCTAAGGGGGAATATCAGACGAACACCTATACTTATCAAAAAGGACTGCCTTCCAAACTCAATAATCATGTTTTTCTGATCAAAAACGAAATTGTTGTTGGCACAACGGAAGGGGTGTTTCAGTACAATACTTCCAAAGACATGTTTGAACGCTCTTCATATTATCATAATCTGATTGGCAATAAAAGTATTCGTTACCTCAAAGAGGATAAGGAAGGTAATATCTGGTTTATTCACGAGAAAACACTTGGCGTAATTGATCTGACACAGAAGAAACCTCAGATCATTTTTCTGCCTGAACTGACCAATAAAATGCTCAGCGGATTTGAATCGATCTATGCTTTGAACGAAAACAATATCTTTTTAGGAGGGGAAAAAGGATTCTATCATATCAATTATGCCAAATACAAAAAGAACGTACCTGCCTTATCCGTTCAGATACATAATGTGCTGATCCGAAATAACAGAGACAGTATCTTATTCGGCGGATTCATATACGCCAATTCTTCTTCGGATAAGAGCAGAGCTTCTATCAATCCTTCCATTCAACACAACTGGAAAACCATTCGTTTCGAGTATTCATCTGCCTTATACGGATACCAGTCCAATTTGGAGTACAGTTACCGACTCAAAGGATTTGATCCTGCTTGGAGCGCATGGAGCAGCAGAGCCGATAAGGAATATACAAATCTGAATCCCGGCAACTATGTTTTTGAACTCAAAGTGAGGAATAATCTGGGAAGTGAATCAGCTATAACATCCTATTCGTTTACTATTCTTGCTCCTTGGTATCTAAGTATATGGGCTAAAATGATATATGCCATTATGCTGGCGGCAGGATTTTACTTGATTTACAGATGGCAAAACAAACGCTTTCAGAAGCAGGTAAAAAAGATACAGGAAGAGAAGAATAAATTACAATATATACATGAACTGGAAAGAAATAAGACTGAAAGTGAAATGATTGCGTTGCGAAATGAAAAACTGGAAACGGAGCTCAATTTTCAGCACGCTGAAATCGCTTCTACGGCCATGCACCTTGTAAAAAAAGGAGAACTGTTAACCAAGTTGAAACAGGAGTTGACCCAACTCATGAAGCGCATGCAAAACGAAGAAGCGAGTACTGAAGTACGAAAGATGATCAAATCCCTTTCGGAAGATGAACAGATCGACAGCGAATGGGAACATTTCAGTAAGCACTTTGATAAAGTGCACAGTGATTTCGTGAGTCAGTTGAAAAAAATTCATCCTCAACTGACAGGAAACGAGCTGAAGCTTTGCACATATTTACGGATGAATCTGAGCACCAAGGAAATAGCACAACTCTCCAACATATCCGTTAGGGGTGTCGAGATCAGCCGTTACAGACTAAGAAAGAAAATGGGATTGAGTTCTGAAGAAAACTTATTTGATTACCTCATGAAATTACAGAATAATCAATAAGCAATTGAGCAATTTTTCTACACATCAATCTTCGCATACTTCGCATGACTCTCGATGAATTCTCTTCTCGGCGCCACTTCATCACCCATCAGCATACTGAATACACGATCCGCTTCGGCGGCACTTTCGATCGTCACCTGTTTCAATGAACGGGTAGAAGGATTCATCGTCGTATCCCACAGCTGATCGGCATTCATCTCTCCCAAACCTTTGTAACGCTGTACATTCACATTATCTTCTTTACCTCCGCCTAATTGAAGCGCAATAGATTTACGCTGATCTTCATTCCATGCATAGGCTTGCTCCTTCCCTTTCTTCACCAAGTACAACGGTGGTTGCGCGATATATAAATATCCTTGCTCTACGAGTTCTTTCATATAACGGAAGAAGAACGTGAGGATCAATGTCGCGATATGACTACCATCCACATCGGCATCCGTCATGATGATGATCTTATGATAACGAAGCTTACTTAGATCAAGGGCTTTGGGATCTTCCGGTGTTCCGATCTTCACACCTAATGCCGTAAACATATTCCGGATCTCTTCATTGTCATAGATCTTATGTTCCATGGCTTTCTCCACGTTCAGAATCTTACCGCGCAATGGTAAGATGGCCTGAAAACTGCGGTCACGACCTTGCTTGGCAGTTCCGCCGGCTGAATCTCCCTCCACCAGGTACAACTCACAACGATGTGGATCTCTGTCGGAACAATCAGCCAGCTTACCCGGCAATCCGCCACCACTCAACACCGTTTTTCTTTGTACCAGCTCTCTGGCTTTTCTCGCTGCCGCTCTTGCCTGTGCAGCAAGAATAATCTTCTGCACAATATTTTTGGCTTCTCTTGGATTTTCTTCGAGATAAGCTTCGAGCGTTCTTCCTACGGTACTTTCCACGATACCACTCACATCGCTGTTGCCGAGTTTGGTTTTGGTCTGCCCTTCAAACTGCGGTTCGGGTACTTTCACCGAAACGATCGCACTCAATCCTTCGCGGAAATCATCGCCCTCTACTTCCACTTTCGCTTTCTCAAACAATCCCTCTTTCTTACCATAAGCAGAGAAAATACGCGTGATCGCCCTGCGGAAACCCGTTACATGTGTACCACCTTCAATGGTATTGATATTGTTGACGTATGAGAAAATATGTTCATGGTATGAATCATTGTAGATCATCGCCACTTCCACCGCTACATTGCTCGCCTCATCTCTTCCTTCCATATACACGACCTGTGGTAACAAAGGAGAACGCTTACCCGTTTTATCGATGAGCTCAACAAACTCCACGATCCCGCCTTCGCTATAAAATGTGTTGGAGTAGGCCAATCCATCATCCTGAATATCTCTGAGATCATTCAGTATAATTCGAATGCCTTTATTCAGAAAAGAAAGTTCGCGCAGACGACTCTCTAGAATTTCTTTTTTGTAAACCGTTGTTGTAAAAATGCTGCCATCAGGCCAGAAATGCACTTTCGTTCCCGTGACGTCACTTGTGCCGATCTCGCGAACGGAATATTGCGGCACACCGATCTTATACTCCTGTTCAAACAGCTTTCCTTCGCGCTGAACCGTTACATGCAAACGGGTAGAAAGTGCGTTCACACAACTCACCCCTACTCCGTGCAGACCACCACTCACTTTATACGAACCTTTATCGAATTTACCACCCGCGTGCAATACCGTCATGACGACTTCCAGCGCGGATCTTTTTTCCTTCGTATGCATGGCAGTAGGAATACCACGACCATCATCCTGCACACTGATAGAATTATCTTCATGAATAGTTACCGTAATATTTTTACAATAGCCGGCCAGCGCCTCATCGATGGAGTTATCGACCACTTCATACACCAGATGGTGCAATCCTTTTTCACTGATATCCCCGATATACATCGCCGGACGTTTACGCACGGCTTCAAGTCCTTCCAGCACCTGAATACTATCCGCTCCATACTGACCTTTCTGCGCATTCTCATCCACCACGCTTTCCTGAATTTCTGTTGACATACCTGTATTTAATGTTTTAAAAATGAATCTGAAAATAACCGGAAAAGGTGTTTGCTTACGCCCCTTTTTGGTGTTAAAAACAGGGTTGAGTTTTACCGTTTTTTAACGTTGGCGAAGGTACGAAAAAAGACGGGTTTACAGCAGAAAAATAGATGGGGAAAATTAAATGTTGTCAGGTAAAGGGGAGGTCTTTATCTCAAGAGTAATTCACAGGGCTTTATCCCTGTATGCTTTTTAAAAGCCGTCGAAAAATGGGAGATGGAGGAATAGCCCAACAGGTCGCTCACTTCCGTTACGCTTAATCCTTTATCATAGAGCAGATATCGTGCATGTTCCATGCGTTTATTCTGATAGAAATCAAAAATGGTCGTACCAAACATAGCCTTAAATCCTTTTTTGAGGTAACATTCATTGGTGCCCACTTTTCTGCTTAATTCCTTGATGGTAATCGGCTCGCCAAGGCGCTGCAAAAGAATCTCCCTGGCCAGAATCATTTTTTGTTTATCCTCATCATTGGGTAAAAAGGCGCAGGCGAAACTTTCTTCGGGTTTCTCTTCAGCCAGGCATTCCAGTCCGTATAACAACAATGCCTGAGCCTGACTATTCAGGTATATATTTTGCAAGGCACTTGAATAATTATGACGGAGAACATTATCTAATATTCCTCTTGTTCGACTGCAGAGATTGACGGCTGTAGAGAAATTGCTTTTTCGTTTAAACGTGATGAGTTCATCACTTAAGGTCTTGGGTGTAGTGGCGCCGGTAAACTGTTTGAGGTAATGAGCCGGGTAATGAAATACGAGCAAATCCAGTCGCTGTTCTATTTTGCATGCTGACTGGCTTCGGCAAGTCCCGTCTTTGCAGGCGGGATTTTTACAATAAGCCTGCTGACTCAGACAAAAGCGCAACTCGATTTTTCTTTCGTTGGTCTTTTTGGGATGGTAACTATAGGAAAGCACCCCCAAATCATCCATTTCTTGCGGCTTTTTCAGCCGGTATGCATAGCTTTTCAGCTGAACGCCACCCGGAATTTCCAGCACGGTTTCCGTTACAAGCTCCAGCGCTTCCGACATCAGCGGTTGTAAATCGGAGCCGGATAATATTTCATTGACCGAATGCATGGACAGGCAAAGGTACTGAATACAAGAGAAAACGATTGTCGTGACACCTAGATACCATGACACCGCCCGCCTCGCAGTCTATGGAGTAACGGGCGGGCATGACAACATTTCAAAATATCCTCCCCCTTCACCCCCTCCAGAGGGGGATACGTTCTTGATTAGTACCTATTCCCAATTCCGAAAATCAGTTTTTCCGCTTATCGTAACCCCTCTCTCACTTACCCGCTGCAACTTTGCATCCTGAAATTTTGATTGAGGATGAGAGTAAACATATTGACCACCATTTTTTTATCTATTGTTATCCTGGGCGCCAGTGCGCAAAACATTGTCAGAGATACCACCCGAGTACATACCAAATATTTATCTGAAATCACCCTGGTAGGTCGTAATACCCGGGCGGACATTCATTTCCTTCCCGAAGTACTGGGCACGCAGATCAATGCGGGCAAAAAGAATTCCCTGATCGTGATGGAAAATGTACAGGGCAATATCGCTACCAATACGATGCGCCAGGTGATGGCAAAAGTACCGGGCATTCAAGTATGGGAAAATGACCCGAGCGGTATTCAGATCAATATCGGCGCCAGGGGATTAAGTCCAAACAGAAGCTGGGAATTCAATACTCGTCAGAATGGGTATGATATTTCCAGTGATCCTTTCGGTTATCCCGAAGCGTATTATACCCCTCAGTTAAGTTCGGTACAACGTATCCAGGTGGTGCGTGGCGCGGGCAGTCTGCAGTACGGGCCGCAATTTGGCGGGATGGTGAATTTTATTCTGAAAGACGGCAGTGATATGGCCAAACCTTTTCAGTTTGAAACCGAACAGACCGCGGGAAGTTTTGGCATGTTCAATACGTATAATGCTATTGGAGGAAATACCAAAAAATCAAACTACTATGCCTTCTGGGATCGTCGCAATGGAAACGGCTCAAGACCCAATAGTGACTATACTGTCAATACCGGCTACGGAAGTTTCACGTATAAAATTAATTCGCGATTAAAACTAGGCGTTGAGCTCACGCATTTCGACTATCTCAGTCAGCAGCCCGGCGGATTAACGGATGCCCAATTCAAAGAAAATCATTTACAAAGTGTCAGAAGCCGTAACTGGTTTCAAGTGAAATGGAATATCGCAGCACTGAATGCGGATTACACTATCAGCGAAAAAAGCCGTATCAATGTGAAGGTCTTTGGCATGACCGGAGACAGAAACAGTATTGGCTTCATGCAGGCGCCCACCATCCGCGATACGATCAATACGGCCACTATGCAGTTCAACAGCCGGAGAATCGATATTGATCAGTACAGAAATATGGGGGCTGAGTTACGCTATGTACATGAATACAAAATCGGTCAAGTCAAGAATACACTGGCCGGTGGAGTTAGATATTTCAGAGGGAAAACGCTTCGTTTGCAAAATGGCCGAGGAGATACCGGAAACGATTATAATCTGAATAATCTGGCTCCCTTTGTGACAGATCTGAATTTCATCACCGATAATACTGCGGTGTTTGCTGAGAATATCATTCATGTCGGAGAGAAATTTATTCTAATCCCCGGTATTCGTTATGAAAATATCCTGAATACAGCTGAAGGAAGATTTAATTTCAACAGTAACGGCAACGAGAACAAGATCAATCCCGAAGCCAGAACCAGGAATTTTGTATTGATGGGCGTCGGTGCAGAATATCATATTGGACAGACAGAGCTTTATGCCAACTATTCACAGGCTTATCGACCGATGCTCTTCAGTGATCTGACCGGCAATCCCACGACCGAAGAAATTGATCCCGCACTGAAAGATGCCAATGGCTATAATCTTGATCTGGGCTGGAGAGGATCCGTTAAAAATTATCTGTTCTTCGATGTAAGTGCCTATCTGATGCGGTACAATAACCGCATTGGTATGATTGCACAGCAAAGAGACAATGGTGATTTCTATAATCTTCGTACCAATGTAGGCAACAGTATCAGTCGCGGAACGGAGATCCTGGTTGAATTCAGTCCGCTGAAAGCTTTTTCTAAAACAAACCGTCATGGAAATATTCTGCTCTTTGTATCCATGGCACTCATGAACAATCAGTATGACAATGTTCGCGTCATTACTAGAGATAACAACACCAACACCTTGAAAGAAACCAATCTGCGTAATAACCGCATCGAAAATGCCCCTGAGCAGATCATTCGCGGTGGTCTGACCTACTCCCGTAAAAAACTGACCACTACCCTTCAGTACAGCTATACCGCTCAAACCTTCAGCGATGCCAATAATACTCTTACGCCCACGGCGAATGGCATCAACGGACTGATCCCTTCTTATCAAATCATGGATTTATCTGCTACCTATCGAATCAATACCATGTTTTTTGTGAAAGCAGGCATCAACAATCTGCTCGATGAAAAATATTTCACCCGCCGAGCAAGCGGTTATCCGGGCCCAGGATTAATGACAGCAGAACCAAGGAATTTCTTTTTTACATTGGGAGCGAGGTTGTAAAGGTTCCGGATAAAAATGAAATGTAAAGATTATTAAATCAACAATTTACCCTTTTGGGGGTTGATTACTCAACGCAAAGCTGCAAAGAGGCAAAGGCTGCCAAGATTTCCATTTATATACGAAATGTGTGGCGCCGGCAAGGCAGAACGCGCGGAGCGATCGGGTTTGCCTAGATTTTTCTTTGGTTACTTTCTTTGTAGCAATGACAAAGAAAGTAATAATAAAAACTCAGGAGAAGAATCGTTTTTAACTACGAAAAAGATCCTAAAAAGATGCCATAAAAAAAAATAACCTGAAAGCAACGGTTTTGACTCTTGTTGTTTGAATGAAAGATCAATGCCTCTTCCTTTATTAATTTAACAATTCACATACACTATTTAGAAATCTACACTCGTTAACATATTAAAATGAATGTGTATGAGAAGTAAAACAACCTGGCTATCCGGTTTGCTTTTAGCCGGCATTATAACCACCGGATTCTGTTGTTATTCATGTCAATCACCCGATAAAGAAACATCTTATAATTCAGTATCCAACAACGCTATTTACCGAACCGCGTTGCAGTTAGCGGGAGATGTAACATGGGTCTATGATCCGGGATATTATCAAATAAGCTATCCGAATGGTGATGTACCCTCCGGCGGAGCCTGTACAGATGTTGTGATAAGAGTATTACGCAAAAACGGCATGGATCTCCAGCAGCTGATCCACGAGGATATGAATAAAGATTTTTCCGCTTATCCAAATAAATGGGGCTTAACTCGCCCGGATCCGAATATTGACCATCGGCGCGTACCAAATATGATGACCTATTTCAGGCGAATGAATTATGATCTGCCCGTCAGAACAAATATCAACGACTACAAGCCCGGTGATATTATTTGCTGGGAATTATCGCCCGGCATCACGCATATCGGCATTTTACTGGATGGAACACGCGTTTTTCATAATATAGGGCCTACATCCAGAATTGATAATGATTTTTTATTTAAGTACAGCATCATCGGACATTATCGAATCTGACCATCAAAACGGCAGATCATCATCGTGACTTAAATTAATCATGATTCGATTTCCTTTTTGAGGACAGGTATTTTTACATTTGAATTCGGTGCATTCGTAAATATCTTTGATCAGATCATTTTCTGTTTCGAAGATCAGATCCATAAAATCATTGGAGCAGGTTCCCCTCAATGAATAACCATTCTTTTTATAGTTACATATCGGCGCATTGCAAAAACCTTCTGAGCGGTTCAGATATGTATCGCCCCGTTCTCTGAATGTATCGAATGCTATGCCAAGCTTTTCGATGAATACCTCTTTTTTCATATCCTGATAAGTATGGTTATCATCCAGCAAATCAGCGACCATCTCTATATCAAGACGCTGAATATAATAGAGCACACAGCCCAGGTGTGTATGAACCTGTTCTTTATCCCGCTTGAACCATTTGCATCGGTCTATTTTATGACGCAGTTCCGATACCTGGAGGGCGGCATACTCCTGATCACCCTCGTAGTTGTGCAGCTCAGACAGAACTAAACGAAAACAATCTGCTGCCTTATCATATTCCCCGCCATCAAAATACTGATCACCCAGCGCCATCGCCTGATCATTGATATGAAAGATGTAGTGACTCATCAAATAAATTTATTGAATTTTTGACAAAACTAAATGGCCGGTTTGTAATGTATTTGACAAGAGCTGGTTGTGCGTCCCGAAACGATAAACGAACAACGATCAACGATCGTAGTAATTATAAAGAAATGACATAGCATTCATTCCTAATTCCTAATTATATTTACGTATGACCTCTGCCCAATTAAAAAAGAAACTGAAAGCCCGTTCCGAGGCCATGAATGAAACTCATCGCACGCGGCTGCATCGTGCCATCAGCTGGCTGAAAGCCGCTGAAGAACATGAAGGGAATGCTGATATTCAGTTCATTACATTATGGATTGCGTATAATGCCTGTTATGCCATTGATGAGAAAAACGAAGACGAACTAACTGAGCGGGAATATTTTAATGAATTCATTGCCCGCCTCAATTTTTATGATAAGGAAGAACGCTTTTTTAAGGTATTATGGGAAAAATATTCCGGACCCGTGCGTTTGCTCATTGAAAATGAGTATTTATTTAAACCCTTCTGGGATTATCAGCGCACTAAAAAAAGAAACTGGAAAGCCAGTCATGAAAAATCCATCCAAATGGCCGTCTCTTTTTTAGGAAAGCGGGAAGTCACGAAGCTGATGGAAGTCGTGCTGGATCGCCTCTACACCTTACGCAATCAGATCCTGCACGGAGGTGCCACGTATAAAAGTAAAGTGAACCGTGCACAGGTACGGGATGCCAATAATATTCTTAAGCTTATCGTACCGATCGTAATCGATATCATGATCGAGCACAATGAAGAAGACTGGGGGGAGATTTATTATCCGGTGGTGGGGTGAGGGGGATAAATGGTAAAAGAAGAATTAAGAGCATACCTTGAAAAAAACATCTTTATAATTATCGGCAGATAAGGTCACGCAAAATTATTCGATACTTTTTAACGTAAGAAAAACTCACGAAAGATCTATGTATGAAGAAGATTCCCGAGAATTATTATTTTCTGCATAAATTGCTTTCAAAATCAAATTCTGGCTTTATTACTCTATTACAAAATCAATAAATATGCCAGACATTACAAGAGATGGAATAATAAAACTAATCGCAATCTATCAAAGAAATAATGGAAATTCTTATACTCCTGATCAAAGTGATTATATAAAATTAAACGAATTTGATTTAAGTGGATTAGATTTAAGCAATTTAGACCTTGAACGAGCAGACCTTATTGGCACCAATTTAACAAATACTAACCTGCATAGCGCATGCCTTGTATCTGTAGATTTTTCCAGAACTGTTCTAACAAATACAATTCTTGAAAATGCTAATTTAGATAGCGCTCAACTACACGATGCTTCTCTTATTAATACAAATCTTAGAAATGCTTGTCTAGATAATTCATATGGTATTAATATAACATTTATTAATGTAGATTTTTCTGGCGCTTTTTTAATTGGTGTTACTTGGGGGGGCGCTAATCTGACAAATGCTAAAATGTCGAATTTAAATATTGAAGGTTCAAATTTATTTGAAGCAAATCTGAGTGGCGCAAATCTTTCTGAATCTTGTATTGAAAGTACAAATTTGAATTATGCTAATCTATCAAACGCAAATTTATGGGATGTGGGGTTGCATGATTCTGATTTATCAAATGCTAATCTGACAAATGCTAATTTAACAGACTCAGATCTTAGAGAGAGCTTCCTTATCAATACTATTTTAAAAGGAACCAACTTGACAAACGTAGATTTTACTGGTGCAAATTTGACAAATGCAGATCTTACAGGTGCCAATCTGACTAATACAAATTTTACAAATGCAAATCTAACAGGTGCTAAATTTTAATTCCATTTATCGATGGAACTAAAAAATGACCGAAACAACACAGCAGGTTGACTTTGATGCAGTGACCATGGATTTCGACTGGCTACTGCGCATCAGACAAGGCGACAGAAGGGGATATGCGAATGAAGCCGGCAAATTTGAAGAAGATAAAGAGCTGGCGTATTGGGTGTGGGAGGTGTAATACCATCATTTCTCTATTTTATAAACTCTTAATTATCTACGCATGTGAGTTCTTCAAAATTCTAACATAAAAAGATGCATTAAAGATATCTCTTATAGATATGAGTTCATTTTTTTCAATTTTTTCACCAATTAAACAAAAGACGGACGAAAAAGATGTTCCTTTAATAGCTGCCATTTTTTCAATTTTTTTAAACTCAGACAATATGTTTTTTTTATTTGTTATACAGTCATTGAAAACATCTAATATAAAATTTAAAGACATCTCAAAAAAAGAATCGGATGAAGATTTTAATAACAAATCATTAAATTTCGACTTGTTATCGATTTTTAATCTTTCAATTACTAGAATAATAGAATTAATGAGGTCTTCGTCGGGATCTTCTTTTCTTTGAAGGCAAAATCTTATTTTTTCGACTTTTCTTAATTCTAAATTCGACAGATCATCATAAATCATCAAAAGTTTAATAAAAAACTCCTCGCCCAAATCGAATAATCTTGCTGATTTTTGTAGATATTCAAAATTAATCTCGTATTCTGTTTTTTTAGCTGTGGCTTTTGCATCTACTGATGAAATTGTATAGTTGTTAATTATTTCTTGCGATTCAGCTGTACTTATAAATTGTTTTATTTCTTTACAATCCGCAATATCAAGCCAAAGACTTTCTTTTTTTGCATAGGAACCATAATCATCAGTCTTAGAATATTTCTTTATTAGATCATTAACTAAAATCATGAGCTTATACAAATATTGCTCAAGATCTAATTCAATTTTTTCACTTTTCCATATCCTTGACATATTAAACTTTCGCTTTGCTCTGGTATCTTCAGTATATTTATTAAGAACTGATAATGTATACGGAATTACTGCTGAACGTAAGCTTCCGATATTGTTTCTGCTTCTGCTATCGCCATGAATTTTTTCTAGATTTCTGAATAAAATTACTCTTGAGATAAGATCTTCATAAAAATCTCTGTCTATTAATTTCGGTTTTAACTTCTCACCATCACCCTCAAGCTCTTCTAGAAAATACCGAAATATTTTATCTCCTCCTAATTTTACCAGGTAAGGCTTTTGACCCCAAGCCATAAAATAAATACCCAACTCTTTTGCAGAAATTAATCTTTCTTTTGGATATTCTTGCTCAAATCTTGATCGTTTGTTTCTGCCAGTTAATAACAATTCTGTTTTATATTCACCTTTTTTATTCTCAAAAAACCATTTTTTATTTGAGGGAGACAAAACGCTGATACTGAATTTTTTGATTCTAGCTAGTTGTTCATTTTGAGAATTCAAATCAACTTTAGAAACCTTAGTCTGAGTATTAGAGTAAAGACTAATTTCTGAAACCAAACTTCTAAGTTCTTCTTCATTAGCATCAGAAACAACGTTGATTTTTGCCATGACATTAATCCCTGACAACGGAATTCCTTCCTTATTTGAAAAATAAAGACTTGCTGTAGTTTGACCTCCGTTCACAATCTGAAAATCCTTTAATGACTTTAGGTATAACTTGTTTTCTGACTCTATTGTTTCCTTTCCGGTTGCTGTAATAGTTAATCCATTATTAAATGCAATAAATTTTTCAGGGGATGATTTAATTGTTTTTTTCATGCCCTTATTTGTGCCGGTAAATTGTAAAAAAGAACGTACATTCTTTTCAAGAAGGCGAGTGTTTTCTCTTTGGTATAACTTAGAAAGACCTTCAGCAGGCAAGACACAAAGAAAAGATTCGAAATTTTTTCCAGTTGCTGCAGTTAAAACTTCAATTGGGGTACCAAAGTAATCTTCAAGCACAATATTAAGCTCGAGCCCTTTGCCTTTAAGCAGATCAACGGTGTATAGATAGTTAAGATCAATCAAACGCTTTACAACTAATATTTCCTTTATATGCCTTTGCCTATCCTTTGAAAACGATGTTTGGATTTTTTCTTCGGTAAATGTAAATTCACGGGGGTCTGGCTGAGTGCCTTTTTTTGAAATACTTGCAGTTAGAGAAATAAGAAATACCTCAATGACATCGATTTCCTCTATATGGCTTGTTGACAACAAAGAGTTTAGCAATATCAAAGGATCGCTCTCCTGAATGATATCCTCTGAATTAAAATATCCTTTGATGGAATTTTTAATAAATTTTATAGGCTTACTAAAAAAATCATCATACGTTTTTCTTATGCTGACGGAAATGTCTGAATCAATAGCATCAAAATTTATAGACTCCTCATTAATAATAAATACCTGAAGCCTCTCACCTGAATCATTAACCCTGAATGCATTTATTTTCTGTTCACCATAAAAAAAATAAGCTTCATTAATATCCTCCGAATCAATCAGCTTGTTTTCAAATAAGCTTGGTAATATATTGTTTAAAATTTGATTCTCTGACAAGGTTTTATCCTCATCTAAACAAGATTTTAAAAATTCATCTCTATAAGAGAACAAATCACCAATATTAATCATAATTAAAATTCTATTTGACGAATAATGTAGTTATTTAATCCATTCAGATTTATATTATATTTAATACCACTTAAATTATTTGCTAACGATGATCTGATTATTCTTGGAAATGATGGCCTTTCGCACTCATAATACTCAAATTTAACCAACTTGAAAGGGTAGCAATTGTAATCACTTAAATTCATTGGAGAAAGGTTTTTCTCCCTGAGTGCTAGTAGTAAGATTGTGATGTCGCCTCCAATTTGAATAACCCTATCTCTTATTTGTGTAAACAAAGACTCCAATGTTTGCCCTTGCTGGATATCTTTTTCAACCGAAACTACCACTAATTCAAGTGGTCGCCCATTTTCTGTTTCGAGTTGAAATTCGCTTGAAATCCGAACTTCTGTTTTTGAAAGATTTTTAGTTTTTACCTCAAAATCCTTATCATCAAGATAAAAATCATGGTTCGTATCATAAGGGCCTTTCCACGATTTAAGCACATCGTCTATTTCGTTTATGGTCGAATGATCAACTAATTGAGAAAGTATTGACATTTCTCCGAATAGCCCCTTTACCACTTCTTCTGAAAGTGAATTATTCGGCGCATTCTCCAGAAATAATGACCACAAAGCAATCGTTCTTTTGAAAACGTCAGTTGAATTTCTGCTATCTGCTATATCCTTTATTTTAAAAAACAGCGAAACGACAAGATCTGTAAAAAGCAAAGAGTATAATTTATCAGTCAATTCAAGTATGATAAGATTATATTGCCTGTTGTAAATTGTGGTAATATTTTGTCTTTTTTGTGGGTTAAAAGAGGGATCATAGCCTTGTGGTAAAGCAAGTATAACACACCGATTACCGTCTTCATTGAATCCAATGTTTAGATTCGGAATACAAGCAGGATCAATATGAATGTAATTGAAAGCGCTCCCTGCTGGCGGAATTGCTAATTCTGACCATCTTTGATTTAAAACTGCTGGGTTCATAGTTGATATATAACGTATTAATTAATCACCTTCTCTTTCATTTTCTTCTGCATCTGATATTTCGCGCAGAAGATCCTCTCTCCTCCAAGGCAGGTCAAGATTTACAGGTAATCCTTTTTGCACCACATATTCCTTTAACTGCTCAAGAGTCATTTCTTTTTTGTCCGCTTTCGGCTCAAAATCCTCAATTTTAAATATTCGTTTTAGTATTTCATCTTTGTTGTTTTTGATTGAATCATCTATGAAAATTTGATGTTTAACTGCAAACAAAAGAAGTTCATTAATAGTCATATCTTGAGGTTCTTTAAATACATTTTGGGCAACTTCATAAACGGTTTTCACTCCACGAATCGTAGGAAACCCTATTGCGCATCCAATCAGCGGAACGAGTTCATTATTCAAATTCAGATTTTCCTTAAATAAAATCATATCCTGAGTATTCGAATTCAAAACTTCATTGAGATCCATCAGATAAACTATAAGTAAACCGGTAGAGTCATCCATTGCTTCCCGATATACATAATCCGGAATAGTGGACTCATTAGATATTTTTTCCGCTTCTGCCTCTTTTATTCCTTCGTTAATCAATTTCTGTTTTTTCTCTCTTCTGAAGTCAGATTCAGCTGTTTCTAGCTGTTGTGGGGAGAGCGTGATTGCGAAATCAGTCGGATTTATTATTGTAGCATTTCTTGCTCTGAACAAATTGTTATTAAGGAGATCGTCACGATCTCTTTTTTTGCTGGGAGAATCACCAGGACCTGAACGAACTGTCAAATTGATATCAACTGGCAATCTGCTATCTTTACTTGGAAGAGGTCTTCCTTTTCCGGTAGCTTTGATCGCAACAATCCATCTTGTAACCTTACCGGATGCTTTGCAACTCTCAAGATATTCTTTAAGACCAATTATGTTTAAATTATCCATAGTGTTTCTCAGACTGAGAAAAGAAAGCAAACCTCTTTGGTCAGTTTCATATGATAAAAAGCCCCTGAAATGATCTGGTTTATGCCAATTTCCTACCTCTTTAACATGGTTTTTGAAATCTTCCCATGCGGCCAATATCTCGTCTCTGTTGATCCTGAATCTTGTGGACTGTTCAATTACGGAACTGAAATCTATTTTCTTACGTTGAAGATATTTTAGATACGGAGGTCTGGTCAGCTTTATCACATCAGGATTGTTTCTTATCCAAAGAGTAAAATCCCCAGGCGTTCTTGTAGGATTGACCATTTTTGACAATTGCTCAAACTTTATTTCCAGATCCTCAATTATAAGCGAAGCTTCATCAAACTTATCAATAATATCTTGTGTTGTAAAAAGCTTACAGCAGTCAAGATATCCAGGCCTGTAACCAAACCACCTTGCCATTTGAATTAGTGTATCTGCAGCCTCTGTGGGTCTTAGAAAATAATTAACGGTTAACCCCTCTAGCGTAAATCCTCTTGAAAGCCTGTTTCCACCAATTGCTATATATTTTTTCGGTTCAAACCCTTGCTCACCAATTGACGGATAAAATAAATTATCCCCGGTGGCTGAATTTACAGCCATTACATTTATATCCCTAATAGCTGTATGCAGCAATGGTCTGATATCGCTATCAAAATCTAATGGTCCGAGATAGGGATCACCAATTTTATTTTCATCTGTCTTCAGATATGAGTTCATATTATGTACGGGATACAAATAATATTTATTCCAATTAAACCTAAACTCATCAAATGTCGGTGAATTATACCCCCTATCAAGACCAATACGCAGTTCCCGAAGATAATCCGTTACGAGCTTTTTTGTTCTGTTCTGCCAAGTTGTAAACCGAGATACGTGAACAAGCATGCTATGATGCGGCTGATAAAGATTCGAATGCTGCATTACAGGCTCTCTTTTTAGACGTACAGCAATACTAAGTATAAAGCATTGTATGGATTCATTCAGAGAGACTGGTAAATTGATTGGATAAGGATCGGTCAATTTTGGAGCGCGAGTTGTCTGGGTATCTCTTGACGTTGTCGGCGTATTGTCTGCCCTGATGAATCTTGGTGGAAAAGATTCGAGCAACTCATTTTCATCAATTACAGGCGCAATAAGGAAATGGTCAAGCTTTTTAATATTGGAATGTTTAGTTTCAAAAAAATGCTTGATACCGATATAGTCTGAAGGAGGGAAAAGCAGTTCGATAAAATTATCAGGAAAGAAATTTTCTGCAATTGGAAACTCGTGATGTATTTGTTGATCCCCGAGAGTTTGACTGCACTTGTAAACTTTATCTCCAGACACATTCCGATCATGTAAAATATTAGCAAAAGGAGTTGCAGTATAGCCTAAATAAGTCTTTCTGGAACACAAATCCAGAATCGCCCTGATGATAAGATTTATTTTTGTGGGATCAAGCTCAGGATCATATCCTTTATTGTTTAGTGATGCGTTATCTGCCTCGTCATCTATAAGCAACAATGGATAGTCTATTTTAGGATGCTGAGGAGAGGTGAAACCTTTTAACCAAAGCAAAATATTTGAAAGAACGCTAACATTTTTATTACAGACCATAATATTATTACCGTCAATACTATGTTCAGTTTGTGCCACAACCATGTTGAAAGTTTGCGTTGTAGAAGTGATTGACTTAAATACTGGAACCGATTCGACTCCTGGTGCCGGATTTGTCTTGAATGGCACTACAGAACCAACACCTAACCAGCGCCCAGGCGTCAACATTCGTCCAACTACATCATTATCAATACGTTTCTGAGTCTGAGACCTCAAATCCTCCATTATTCCGGACAAAACTATGATCAGCCTATACCCACAATCAATTGCAGAATTGATAACAGCATTGAAATTTGTTGTTTTCCCAGATTGGACACTTCCCACAACCATACCCCTCACATAAAATGGATCCTGCGATTCGGGATCGCCTAATTTTTTTACAATACTAAGGCTGGATCTCTTAGTCTCCTTTAATACTTTTTCAGACCTTCCATTTCTTTTTAAGTATTCAAAATAGCGGTTTCTATAAGTAAAAAAATAATTGTCATCATTCCATTTCATCTTGTTTTGACGCTGATCATCAAGCCACGTTGAAAGGGACTTTTCAAGGGATAAAGACCGTGGAATTGTTATTGGATATATAGATCTATGATGCCTGATCTCATTTGCGTAAATTTGCTCAAATTGTTCTGTTGAAGTTTCTCCACCCCACGATGCCCTGTATATTCTTATGAAAGTTGTTTCTGCCATGTAAAAATCAGCTTTTACGGCATATTTAGTTTCTTCACTATAGAAAACGGGAGTTAAAATTCCGTCATTATTTTGTCTGAATTCTTTTGCTTTTTCTTCTATAAGAGAAAACATTGTTTCGTTTTTGGTTGGCATAATTTAATTGTTTAAAAATTCAATCATATTTTTTTTAAGGTTATTTTCCGAATAACCCAGATCTTTCAGGACTATATTTAATATCTTTTCTTTAGACCAACCTGCGCTCTTTAGGCTAACTATGGACTCAATCAATTCTTCATCAGTAAACCCTTTTTCATTTTCTTCTTCCAATAAACTATTGTATTCAATCTCCTTGTTATAATTAAACTTTGAGCTAATCAATCTAAGCAGTAAATACAGCCGTCTTTTCTGACTCTGATTTAGTTCTTCAGTAATATTTTTCAGAAGAGGAAAATCCATATTAATCTCCAAGTATGTCCCTTTTGCAGAATGTGCTCTGCTAAAAAGATCGGTATGTTTCATTGTACTCACAGAAGAATTCAGCTTGCTGCCTCTTTTTGATAATTCACTTTTTGCCTGCTCTCTTAACTCACTAATGTATTTTAATACTGAGACTTTAAGATTGGGTGGTATTACTATACGAGATTTTGATACATTTAACTGAAAAATATTATCATTTGAATTGCCAATCTCTATTCTTAAACGTGCCAATTTTAATTTGGCTTCTTTCTTTATCAATCCATTCCATCCACCGAAAAATATCAAACGGTCACCTCTGTAAACATAAATTCCTTCAAGATCAAGAAGTCCCATATTTCTGGTTCGCCAAATTCTTTCTGTTTCTTCAGATGTGCTTGCAACGGGCAATACAAAGCCCTCCATCTTTAAAACATCATTATTAAGTTTGTTTTGACGCTGCCCCAATGACCGAATACCGCTCCCATTTTTGTCAGGAAAAGGATTAAATGGGGTAATAAATTCATGATTCAACCTGAATTTAATTTTGCTTTCATTAGCCTCAAGAAACCTGTGAAAAACAATTCCAAGATATTCGGCTGTTGACTCGATTAATTGTCTGTTTAAAAGATCAATCTTTTTCTCTTTGTCCGAACTATTGTCAAACTTATACAAGCCATGCCATAAAATTATGGTATTTGGAGAGTAAACTGAATTGTATGCATTTCGGCTAGAGCTGGTTTTTTTATAGTCATTCAGAATTTTATCAATATCCTGTTGATCATTAATTATTATGCGCCATTTCCCTGTCGATTGTAAATAATTGACATCCCACGTAAGCGCATTATATTTTGCAGAATGACCCTTTCGTGATATCACGGTAAATTTTCTTGTCTGTGAAAAGGATGCTGTTTTTAATCCAAGCCCAAATCGCCCAAGATCGTTTTTATCACGCAGTCTCTCCATGCTACTACTGGGAAATTTCATATTTTCTGAAAGCTCCTCATATGTCATTCCAACCCCGTTATCAGTAACATAAAGCAGTATCTCACTTTCATTTATTTCGTCAGATAAAATTTCAATAATATTTGCTTTAGCCGTAATAGAATTGTCAATCAAATCGGCTAGAGCCGTCTCTAAGGAGTATCCTTGCTCGGCTATTGATTTAATGAGATATTCCGGATTAGGGCTTGCTTCTAAAAAAGATTGTTGAATCTCTGCCTTGATAATTTCTTTCATATCATTTCCCTTAATTTTTCTGCAATCTTTTGAGCCATCAACGGAGGCACGGCATTGCCTATTTGTTTAAAGGCGGCTGTCCTGCTGCCCTCAAAGAAATAATCATCGGGGAAAGACTGAATTCTTGCAGCCTCTCTTACGCTAATTGATCGATTTTGCTTTTTTTCTGGGTGGATATAATAGTGACCATCCATTGCAATATGTGCAACAACCGTATGCGAAAGACCATTGCCATTGACTACCTGAAAGCGATTTAAAAAAGTGTCTTTATTCGAATGTTTAATAAGCCTTTTGGGCAACTGGGCATAATTCAGCCTTTTCCCCTGATTCCATTGCTCAACAGCAATCTGGTAAATTTCCAGATCGTTTTCATTATTAGGTCTTGATATATGCTGCGTAACAAAGTTCAGGCCATTCCTGATATTGGTTTGCTTCAAATATTCAGTTGTTGGCTTTGCATATTCAACCGCATTTAAAGTGCCTTCGCCATTTTTCAAGGGTTTAAGATCATTAAACAGATCTTTCAGGACTTGAAAATTATTTTCCTCAGTTTCAAAAACCGGATATTCGAGCGACATTTCTTTTTTCCATCCAATGATGATTACCCTCTTTCTGTCTTGCAAAACACCAAAATCTTTTGCGTTCAGTACTTTTCCAGGCGGTATTGCCAGCTCATACCCGGCACCTCTTACAGCTTTGAATATTTTCGATAAATATTCACCGTTCTTGGCTGATAAAATCCCCGGTACATTTTCAAATACAAACATTTTAGGCTGGTATTTCTCCAGAAACTTTACATAATGTTTATATAAGTGATTCCGCGGATCACTTTCCATATCTTTTCTTGCACGACCGGCAACAGAATAGGCCTGACAAGGAGGCCCGCCAATAATCAAATCAACCTTTTTCCCATTAAGCAACTGGTCTATGCTGCTGAATATTTGAGGAATTGTCTTTTCTGAAATCTCCTTGTTAATGACAGATCTCAACACATCATCAGGCAGACAACTCCACAGTTTTTCCTTGTTTTTTGTATCGGATTTCAGATAATCATAGTAAAGACGAGCTTTTTTATTTTGTTTAAGCCAGTGAAAAGCCGTTCTGGTTCTTAGTGTATCACATGGTTCTTTGTTCATCTCAACATGAGCAACAGGAACATAACCAGCTCGGATAAATCCTTCAGATAAGCCACCTGCTCCGGCAAACAAATCAATAAAATTCAATTGCTTCATATCAGCTTACAGTGTTTTTGACCTTATTCAGTACCTTTACAAATGTTTTTTGTTTTTTATCCGACCTTAACTCACATTCATAAACAATAATGACATTCCAACCCTTCTTTTTAATTTCAATAATATTTTTTTTGTCACGAGCCTTGTTCTTTTCAATTTTATCTGCCCAAAAACTTTTTCTTGTCTGAGGTACAACAAAATATTTACACCCTTCATGGCCATGCCAAAAACAACCATGAACAAAAATAGCAGTCTTATATTTAGGCAATAGAATATCCGGTTTACCCGGATATTTTGTTGAATGCAGTCTGTATCTTAATCCTTTGGAAAATAAATATTTGCGAACCAAAATCTCCGGTTTAGTATCCTTGCTCCTGATTCGGGACATGTTATAACTTCTCGTTTCAGTATCATGAATATCAGACATTTAGGGAATAGGTTGGTTTAGCATGAATTTATTACAAAGAAATAACAGGTTTTTGTCTTATTACACTTGATGATCTTAATATCAGTAAAAATATTAAAATGATTGATTCAGGGCAAATTAATATTTAGACAAATTATTTCTTATTTCAACTTGATCGTATGAAAAAATTTTAATACTTGTTAAAAGAGGCGGACTAATTAAGTTTCTCCAACCTCTTCCTCACTTTTTCCTTCTTCTTGTTCTTTTTAAAATCCCTCAAAAAGTTTTTTATGGAATACTGGGTGGTCTCTATATATTCGAGAGCTTTTATATCCGAATCAAAATCCTCACGATCAAACCCTATTAAACCCAACACCAACTCAATCCTTCTCAGATGTAAAGAACGTATCTGTTCATATGTAACCGGTTCTTCCTCACTACTGTTAAGAAATATTTTATATAACTTAATATCCAACGCGAGCAATTCACTCTCCGATTCATTGAAAAAACAAGTTAGTTTGTCGTAGTAGGAATTTAGAAGATTTGAATTCATATTATAAGGATTTAAGTGTTTGATTTTCAATATTTTAATTTTTTTGTTGGATTCACTGTTATTTCATAATTTTACACTAGATGATTATTTATTTATTTATGCAAATATACGTTTTGCGCGCGCAGATACAAAATATTTACTGTTAAAATTTTGTAAATAATGCCTATGCTACTGTTATTAACGGATGTACCAAGAAAAGAAGATGACGAACGTCTTGAAAAACTGCTCATCGATTGTGATGAAGTCAAACAACGTTTAAAGCATTATTTCAAAGACGCCAAATCCTATAAACTGGAAGACCTTTATGAGGTGTACTACGGACTGCCGGAAATTCGTTACCGTCCTGTTATTAAAACAAGCGATAACCGGGAAATAGCCGTTCATTTTCTAAGATCCCATGAGATACGTGAAAATGATCAGGTGGCTGCACTCATCAATAGTAAAGTCAGGAACATCACGGAAGATGCTGATCGGTCAAAAGAGAAAGCCGATGATAAAAACAATCAACGTTCCGATATTCCCGAAAAATATTTACTTAATCAAGAAGACCTGCTGATCAATACACGTAATCTGCCCCAACTCATTACGCTGGAAAATATCGAAGTAGAAAAAAATGTATGCCTGGTGGCCTCTCATCATTTTATCATGATCCGTCCTAAGAAACATCTTCTGGTAGAATTAAAGATAGATGCAGGATTTCTTTCATCGCTCCTGAAAACAAGCGTAGCACAAGTCTTCCAGAAAAGATATCGTGATGAAGAAAATAAAATCCGTGATGAAATAGCCAAACATATCCGGGAAAAGAAAGCCAAGCGGTCATTGTCTTCTTCGATTCCCTCCGTAAAAATTGACGATGTCAAGCTGTTGCCATTACTAATTCCGTCGAACCAGGAAAATCAATCCAACGTATTTGATACCATGCATAAGCTGAAAGATCTCCAAAAAGAGATATCCGTCAAAATGGAAATGTGGGAAAAGGAGATATATGATTTAATTGGTAATTAAGAATTAATAAAGAATAATAAGGACGTCGTATGAATAAGATTATTGTCAGTCCGCCTCCGTTCGGACTTTTTACCGATGAACTTCCCTTGCTCAAAATGAAAAAAATACATGTGATCTGTCCGGCGCTGATCAAAGCCTCCAACTGTATGTATTACCTGGCTGATTGTCTTCGCATGGCCATCCCCGATGTAATCAGACTGATTGAGCGGGTGGAGCAGGCAAAAGAATCCGGTTGTCTTTACCCCTCATATACCTTCACGATATTTCCTACCCATGCTTCGGGTGCAGATCTCCGTTTGTGTATGAACGAAACCATGAAGGCCAACGAGGAATATTTTAAAACCGATACCATGCTCTTTGCCTTCGATCCCGGCGCATGGCCGGATATGCAGGAGGTGAAGGATGTATTACAGGATACGATTAACCGGTGGGTTTCGGAAGGAAGAATGACACATCTTAGAAACTGCTACTAGAAACCTGACTAATTGCACAGATACAAAATGATGATCAACTGTCCAAATAAACTTTAGCGCATTTCAAATTTTAAAACTCATCCCCTTCCTTCGCCGTCGCTCATATAACCATAATCCACTAAAGATAAGGATCAACAAGGGCTGCAATACCACAAACAACAGAATATTCAGGAAAGCATAGGATACTCCGATGGAGCGAGCATAATACATAATACAGTCGCAGCACCATAGGAAAAATTGATTGACAGATCTAAGTCCTTCATTCGACAAGGTGTTGAATAAATGACCAGAACTTTGATAATCGTTTTCAAGAAAGAAGGAATAATGAGGTTTGGCTATACTGGTGTATGAAAAAAGCAGTAATGCAATTATAAAAACAAATTGTATAGTTCTATTACTCTTAATCACGATTAATAAATCTTATGATTGTTTGAATTTTAATCATTTTCTGTATGGCTACTATCCCCCCTTGCCTCCTCAAATTTCGCCTTCATAGTGGGATTGCCGTGGGTCAGTTTCTTAATAGTCAGATCATCAAGTTTATCGCTTGCCAGGCGCATTTGATTGACCGTTCCAAGAAGATTTTGTTTTACATCATTCAGATGTTTTATTGATTTATCTATTTCCTGAATAGCTGTTTCAAATTTCTTTACTGCCTGAGACCTGTTGTAATCAAAGCCTTGCTTAAAAGCAGTCAACTTTTCCTCAAAATTAGTAATATCTATATTCTGGCTTTTGACTACAGCCAGCTCAGCCTTATATTTCAATGAATTCATAGCAGCATTCCGCAGAAGAGTAATTATCGGTATGAAAAACTGCGGACGTATGACATACATTTTGGGATATCGGTAAGAGACATCAACTATTCCTCCGTTGTATAACTCATTGTCAGCTTCCAGAAGTGATACCAAAACAGCATACTCGCATTTCTTCTCAGTCCTGTCCTTGTCAAGTTTCGCAAAAAAATCCTCATTCTTCTTTTTAGTAGAGCTTTCATCTCCCTCATTTTTCATCTCGAACATAATGGAGATGATTTCATTGCCTTTCTCATCCGACTCTTTAAAGATATAATCACCTTTGGTTCCTGCAGCAGCGTCATTGTCTTTTTCAAAATAAGCATTTTGAAAAGCAGTGGCACGCAATCTATTAAACTCGATTTCACAATGCTGCTCCAATGTTTCACCTAGCATTTTCGTAGAAAGTTTCAGCTTCATATCTTTTCTGAAGTCGATTTCCTGATCCTTTATACGAATCAATTCATCTTTGATCCTTAATTGCTCCATAAATTTTTCGTTCAGTGACTTTTCCAGTAAGGATTTCTCAGTATCCTTATTTTTAAGTTGATTGGCCAGACTATCGCGCTCTTTTTCTACTTTCTGTACAGCATTAGTAACACTTAATTGCTTTTCCAGATCTGCTTTTTCTGCCTGAGCTTTCAATTCAGCCAACTGCTTATCCTTTTCCGCAAGGTCTTTTAGCAGCTGATTTTTCACATTGGCCTCAGCCAATTGAACGGCATTCTGTTTGTCATTTTCCGCCAATTCCAATCTGGCTTTCAGCTCTTCATCAAACTTGCGGTCCCTTACCTGCTTAAGGATAGCTGCATAACCGGCTTCATCTACCTGAAAAGGCTTCTGGCAATTGGGACAAATGATTTCATTCATATTGATTTGTATTTTATTGTTATAAATATCAAGAATTATTAATACATTATCCAATTTTAGTATCTTTTATCTCACTCCATCCTTCTGCCAGCATCATCGTTTTATTTGCTTATAAAGCTACCATATATTATATCACTGATAAATATATATATAGTTTAAAGTCGCATCAAAATAATGATGGATTCAGACTATCATTATATTGGTTTATTTATTTTGCTTTCAAACCCTCCAATTTTAGGTAAGTTAATCTTTAGTACAGTAGATAATGACTGAATTACCTTCAATTCAACTACCGCATTGGACTTGCTTATTTTCTATAATCCCAATCCTTGGCTGGTATTAAGGTGCTTTCAGCCAGTAATATATGAATAAAAGATAGAAAATTATTACCGAACCTCTTCATTACTCACCAACTGAATTTGACACTCAATTTCAATAGCCGGATTTGCGGTATAATTATCGGTAATTCTTTCAATTATGTTTTGAAACTCTTGGTTGTTTCTATTCCTTGCCTGATTTAAATTGAGTAGATTAGCAAATTTCCCTTCAGCCTGATTTAAGTAAGGTCGAGTAAATGGAACGTTAAAATCATACGTAATATTATCGTAATTAAAATGCAAGGCCACGATACCTTTTCTTTGAAACATAGACAGGTCTGCATTAACTATGCGAGATGGTATGGCCGTTGTTACGTGCGAAGCACATCTTAGTATAGGAGTTGTATTGCTCATAAAATAAAGTTTTGTTCTTCTATTAAATTGATATATTAATTTAAATTTAAAAAATTAGTCAAGGCTTATTACAATTCACAATAATTTCCAAGCCTTGACATGAAATATTCTATATTCAAGTGAAATGCATCTTGAATGATCTTTAGTTTAAGTTCTTCGCTAATTTCTTCACCATTTGCAATTTTGCTTTCCAATTCGGCTACATCGACGAGTCCAGTGACAAAAAATATTTCACCAAGCAAATCCAGAATCATCCAGGGACCGACTTCGTAAAAGTCATAACCGGAATACAATTTGCGTCGTTCCTCAGATGTTGTCTGATTTAGTTTAATTAAATCAGATTTTGCTTTCATATAATTTTTTGCAAAAATCTCTTTTGCCTCTTCTCTTGATTTTATTCTCTTTAACTTTCCATCAAGTAAATCAAGTAAGTTGGCAATTCCTTCTTCTCGATATTTCAATGCATAGTATTTAAGATTGTTGATAGGCACTTCAGAACTTGCAAAAGAAGAAGCTTTTAATATTTCCCAATGATCTAGTAAATGAATTAATTCGTGCTCCCACAAATTCATATCTGGCAATGATTCTATCTTTTCATTAATAAATGCAGAATATCTGCGGAGTAAATTCTGGTCGACGGTAAATTGATAGATACCTTTCCCAGGTTTTGAATAATTATATTCATAGCCTGCCAGTGCTGAGCTATTATTATAATTAGAATAATCAATACTAAGGAATATTTTTTTGAAATGATATTCTTTTAACAGTGGCCACATTCTTATAAGAGCTTTTTTAAATAACTCAGCAGTAAAATTTTCAATTTTTTCAAAAAGTAATATGTTGCTTTCGTTATAAAATGAAGGCAGTTCATCTTCCGCAGATTCCTT
>Ga0315906_10000125_pt1 | contig 125581 bp, 114 predicted proteins | sample LakEriMetagenome_4_FD_203526 | JGI IMG/M metagenome (GOLD analysis project Ga0315906, IMG submission 203526) | Freshwater fungal communities from buoy surface, Lake Erie, Ohio, United States - Buoy 2 MA122 | ecosystem: Environmental > Aquatic > Freshwater > Lake > Lake biofilm | place: USA...
AGATAAAATTACTGTCCTTTTCCAGGAAGGATTTTGAAGTCCCATAAAATCAAGAGCACTCAGCAACCCACTCAAATCTGCATTATAACTATCATTGATGATTCTTGAACCCAACTGACCATCTACCATTTCAAGCCGCATAGACAATGGTGGCAAATCCTGCATACCACTTAAAACATCATTCGCTACTCCTAAATACGAAGAGACTGCAAAACAATGCATTGCGTTTTCAATAGCAGCTTCATCAATAAATGGAATTGTAAATGATAATTCTATAGAAGTAGTTTGAACAAATAAAGTAGAATGACCGTCTTGCTTATCTATTTTAGTTAAAACCAAATCCGCTTCTCTAGAGTTATGTGACCAGCAAAAAACAGTTTTAATCTTCCCCTCTTTCAACCTCTCCTTTATCTGATTTTCAATCAAAACATGATCTTTACAATAAATCAAGACCTCCGTTTCGTTGAACAAAGAAAGCTTTTCTTTTAATTTCTCCTCAATGGAAACAAATCCATCACTATGCGCCTCACCAATATTTGTAATCAATCCAATAGTTGGCCTTATGATTTTTTGTAATGCCGACATTTCACCAGGGCGGGAAATACCTGCCTCAAAAATTCCTAAATCATGCTCTGCACCCATTCCCCAAATGCTCAATGGAACACCCAACTGTGAATTGTAACTTCTGGGACTCCTCACAATTTGAAATTTATGATGCAACAAATGATTGAGCCATTCCTTAACAATAGTCTTCCCGTTGCTTCCAGTAATTCCAATTACAGGACATACAAATTTTTTGCGGTGAGCCATGGCAAACGACTGAAGTGCTTGAGTAACATCAGGTACTTCAAAAAAACAGGCTTCTGGAAAATGCGATATTTCAGGCAGCTGAGTAACTACAAAACTTCTTACACCAGCCTGATAGAGGTCATCAATAAAGGCATGCCCATCACCAGTAGCAGTTTTAATTGCAAAAAATAAAGTTGAGGAAGGAAAAACTAATTTCCTGCTATCAATCAGCAAATAACTGACAGCTACATCTCCTGAACAACCATGGTGTCTTCCACCAATCAAACTGGTAATATGTTCAGGGGTATAAAACTCCATTTTACTGTTCTTGGTTATGTGGCTTCGGCCTTGGATATTTCATGGAATAAAGTACAGAACCTAATAGACACGCTAGTATAACACCCAATGAAATAAAGATATTGATGTGAATACCAAAATACTCTATCAACATTTTAACACCAATAAAAACGAGTACAATGGCAATTCCTTGTTGGAGGTAATCAAATTTGTCGACAGCCCCTTTTAACAAAAAGAAAAGAGACCTTAACCCGAGTACAGCAAAAATATTTGACGAATAAATAACAAGAATATCATCTGAGCTGAATGATGCATTTGCTTTTTCCCTGACCAATGAAACGACAGTAGGAATTGAATCCAATGCAAAGGCAACATCTACAGCAGCGAGCATCAATACCACAACAGATAATGTTGTGAAATAAACCTTGCCATGCAGATTGAGTAGATATCTGCCATTTGGCTCTACCAGTGTAACCCTGAAGAACTTATTGATGACTTTATAAATTTTGGTTTCGCCTGGATCAAATTCTGCCTCATCTTTTTTGAAGAAGAGCTGATATCCTGTATACAACAAAAAGAATCCGAAAACATATAAAATCCAATGGAATCGATTGATCAATTCAATACCCAAGGCAATGAAAATGATTCTGAATACAATTGCAAGCAGAATACCAATGAGTAAAGCCCTTCCTGCATCGTTGGCATTTACCTTAAAGTAGGTAAATATCAAAATGAATACAAAGATATTGTCAATGCTGAGCGACCACTCCATTAGATAGGCTGTAAAAAATTTAGTGGCAACTATAGGGGTTTTTTCAAACCATAGAAAAACACAAAACGCTACGGATAGTCCCACCCAGAAAAGGGTTTGATAAAGCGCCTTCTTCATGCTCACTGCTGTATTTTTCTTGCTCATTAGTCCCAAATCTAGAACCAAAGCAACAACAAGAACCAAGCCAAATGTGAGGTAAGTAATTTGATCGACAGTCATTCTACACCAATTGTTTCAACAAAGATAATCATTAGTTCTCCGCTTAAGACAAGTTGGAATGAGCATATTTCCTTTTTCTAAGCAATGCATTGATGAAATAAAAGCAACCTAATAAACAAAGAGGAATCGTCATATTCAATACTTGCCAGAAAAACTTATCGTTTTCCATTTTAGCCTTATCAATTAAACGCAATTGGAATATTTTTGACCTCGCAGCAATAATTTCTTGCCCGCCAGTCAGGTAAAACAAAACATTACTGATGAAGTCACGGTTCGCAAATGGCTGTCTCGTATAATTATTCATCCCCATAGCCATTGGCCCTTCCTGCTCACTGACTGGATTCAACAACAGATCTCCGTCTGATATCACAACCATGTTGTTGGGCGATTGCGTTTCAGCTAAAAAAGGTGTACCCGTAAGCGACAACCCTTCCATTTCTTCTTTAGAAATTCTGTTGTTAAAAGCCGACCCAAATTGACCTTCAAGCAAAACGGCTACAGGAATTTCTTTTTTATTGAACAGCTGCAAATCTTGTTCAGTCCTGATACTCCTCCACTCCACCAGGGCAGGCGTTTGAAGACTTCTGGCATAACTTGAGCTTGTAAGGAGGATATCTTTTTTTATCCCTGGACTTGAGATCGTATCAATTGACTGCGGAAATGAAGAACTGATGAAATCTAAATTTTTTGCAATAGGGTGCCCACTGGTATTTCGTAATAATGGAGCATATGGCCATGGCAACAATTCAATTTGAGGCTGACCGCCCATATTGCCAACTACTGAAGGCACTTTATCACTTTCCAAATCTTGTACCAAATCCCTGTTGATGCGTACCCCATATTTAAACAACTGCTCATCTAATTCCAACCCTTGATCATAAGCAACAAACGAACCATTGCTACGCTGAAGACTATCCATACTTGCATAGAGCTGATCAATTGCCCAGATGATTTTACCCCCATGCATTACATATTGATCAATCTTAAGACGTTGCTCTCTTGAAAAAGGAGTACTAGGCTTTGCAATCACAATCGCTTTGAAATCTTGTGGGATGGCAGCTACTGAATCAATTGGCAAAATCTTAAAATAGTAATCTTTCCTTATCACATTTTCAATAAGGTCGTAAACGCTCAAATCCAAGGGCTGCCCATTTCCTGCCAAATAACCAACCAATGGTGGGGTATCACGTTTCAATAACATGATAGCCTTTGCTATTTTAAACTCCATTAAAGCTTCGGCATTGTTGAGGGATTCCAATCCATTCAAATTACTTTGTCCCTCTAAAAAATCAATTCCAACCTGTCCCTTTTCTCCACTTAAAATAGCCCCTGGAAACACAAGCGTCTCCTCAGTCTTTTCGCCATCCTTCTGCTGTGCTTTTACATTGGTTGCATTAATACCCATCAATTGTAGAGAATCAAATAGAATCGCTTTCGCTGTATCATTGAGACCAGCACCAGGACGTTCAAATTCAACCACAAAATTTCCTTTGCTCATCGACCTAAAAGCAGTCGAGATATCTTCTGCACGATCAGCTAATTTTTTAAACCCCGCAGGCAAATCACCATCCATATAAACAGTGAGCTTCATGGGTTGATCAAGTGAATTGACCAAAACCTCCGTAGAAGTGGACAAAGTATATCTTTTCTCAGCAGTTAAATCAATGCCTGTATGGAAAAAAACAGACAGCACATTGATCAATACCAAAGCCAGTATCCATCCCAACAATTGAAATGATTTTAAATTCCTCATGGCTTATGATTTTTGATTCTCAAACTGGTAAGCTTCAAAAACAAAACAACCACAGTGATAAAGTAAACAACATCTCTTGTATCAATATACCCCTTGCTGATATTTTGATAATGATGTTCTATCCCTAAAAGCGACAAATAATATCCAGCTCCGGTTGATAAGGCATCAATTGTAGCCAAGGAAGAAAATACACTGAAAACTACATAACAAATCAAGGCACTAGACATGAATGCTGTAATGGCATTTTTTTGTAAACTACTGGTATATATGCCTATTGCAGCATAAACAGCACACAAAAAAAATAAACCAATATAAGAACCAAGTATGCCGCCTGTATCAATTCCTTCAGTCGACAACTGCGCTAATGAATAAACATAAACCAACGTGAGCAACAAAGCAATCAAAACCACAAGTAAACAGGCAAAAAATTTACCCCAAACCAAATCACTCACTTTCAATGGCGCTGTTCGCAAAACCTCAAATGTTCCTGCCTTGTATTCTTCACTAAAACTTTTCATGGTAATACCAGGAATCAGGATCAACATGATATAAGGAGCACTGGAAAAAAAAGAATCCATAGTCGCATAGCCAAGATCTAAAATACCTGACTCCGGAAGCACAAATAAAACCAACCCTGTAAGCAACAAGAATACAGCAATCGTCATGTAGCCCAAAAGACCACTAAAATATTGCCTCAATTCCTTTTTGACAACAGCGAACATAATTAACCAAGATTAAATAGAGCCGTGAAAATAACTTAAAAATCACGATGGAAAAACCTTTTCAACCAAAAGCAGTGTTAATAAGTTGCATTCATGTGGAGAATGAAATCAGTGGTGTGTAAGCAGCTATTCATAATGAGTTTAAACTTAATACTGCTCAGCCTATCAGTTTGGTCGCAAAAAAAATGGGATGGTGGTGGCGGAGATAGTCTCTGGAGCAATCCTTTCAATTGGTCTCCTGATGGTGTTCCTGCTGCTGCTGAATCAGTTTACCTCGACAATGAATGGGTTACAACTGATTATGCAGTTGTAATGCCAGGTGGAATGATAACAACAACTATCCACTCACTTCAGCTGCAACCAGGAGTTTCAAAACAAATCAGACTAACCCTTCCAATGTCTAATACGGCTTCCCCCGGTTTAAACCTGTCTTCAATTGATACAGCTCTTTATATCGGACATGGTGGAGTATTTATCAACGCCTCCGGTGCTCCTGCTGGAAATGCAATTGTGCTGACTGGAAAAATAAAAATTGAAAATGGTGGAAAGTATAGTCACCAAACAACAAGAGGAAATGCTTTGCTCGTATCCAGCTTAGCGATAGCCGCTGAAAACAGAAATGGTATTTTCGAGTTCAATGTACCCGGCAATAGTGCCTATACTATTTCTGGATCTGGAAGAAACTTTGGAACGCTCATATTCAGCGGACAAACAAGTACAAGGAAAACCTATACTTCAAGTGGAAGCAATAAACTGAGCATAGAAGGTGACTTAATCATAAATGAGCAAGCCGGATTTACATCAAGTATAACCAACAACATTAGCCTAGGAGGCAATCTCAATATCAAAGGAAGATTGTACATCAATCCAGTGTCACAAGATACTTCAGGACGATGTCTGGAAATGAATGGCACTCATCAAGAAATTGAGGTGACGGGCCAATTCAATCAAGGTATTCACTTTAGAAAATGGATAATCAATTCCGGTCACACTGTTCTTAAATCAAACATTTCCATAGAACAAACCAGCGGGATAATGCAAATTAAAGCAGGGTCTCAAGTCGACTTAAAACACCATTCGATTAAAGGTATGGGAACATTTCTTGCTGAAACCAATACAAGCTTTGCATGTTCTGGACAGATTATCATAAGTGATGACAGTGTGAGCAATATATCTACACAACAAATTAGCATTCATCCAAACGCTCGATTCACCTGTTATGGTACAAATACACAAGCAACTGGGGCAAGGTTTCCCTTAATGATCAACAGATTAATATTAAACAAACAAAATGCAAAACTCAACCTTACACAATCGCTCATCATAAACGACACGCTGCTTCTCAATAAAGGGATCATCAGTTTGCCAGATACTTCTTCTATTGATATCCGTAATTTCTGTAGTAGCGGAAACGACAGCAGTTACATAGAAGGTCAAATCATACAAAGCAATAACCAACTTCAATTAAATTTTCCTCTAGGAACAGACAACAGATTCTTACCTGCGATCATTTCAAGAACATCAACTACAGCAACAGTTTATGCAATGCGAATCAAAAGAATTGAATCAGACACATCCCTGAGCCAAAACATCGGACCAATTGAAAAGATAATGAGCCCATACTATTGGACATTATCAAAAACAAATTCAAATCAGCATGATTTTGCTGAAGAAAAATTAGAACTAATCAAAAACAATGCAGATTCTACCCACTCAATCAATTGTATTGCAATATTAGATAGTATCAATAAATATTGGAGGCTGGCTTCAAACCTTAATTTCCAGACTGCTCAAACAAACCTATTCACCAATATCAATCCATTGGTTTCAGGAAGCTATACCCTTGCAAAAGCCCAATATGCAATACTTCCACTGTCAACAATTTTTCTTGAAAAACAATCAACTAAAAATGGATTGCTCCTAAAATGGAATGTGAATGACGACGAAAACGCAGAATATTATTTTATTGAGCAAAGTGAAAACGGAAATGTTTTTTCTTCAATTGATACGGTGACATCTTTGAAAAATATAGGAAAGACTTTGTATTCAAAAAGACTGGAAATACAAGTAAACAAAGGATTATTCTTAAGGATTAGAGGTGTTGATCAAGACAGGAATTCACATTATTCAAACATCATTTTTGTGAAGACGCTACATGCTGCTGATGTTTTGTTTCCCAATCCATCAAAAAACAAGCTGTATTTGAAAACAGAAGAACAGATCATGCAGATGTATTTCATACTGCAAAACGGAATGACAATTATTGCTGATTTTGAAAAAAATGATACTCTTTTTCAGATAGCAATCAATCGTTTAGGGAGTGGTAATTATTTCCTGATTGTTCAATTTGCTGATAGACAGAAAAGTTTTCAGTTTACAAAACAGTGAGTTAAACAGAGAAACTTTCACCACAGGCACAAGTGCGATTGGCATTTGGATTCATAAAATGAAACCCTTTACCATCTAAGCCATCAGTATAATCTAATGTAGTATTAAAGAGATAAAGTATACTTTTTCTGTCGGTTACCAGCTTAACCCCTTTATCTTCAAAGACCTGATCACCTGGTTTGATTTCATTATCGAAATCCATTTTATATGTGAGTCCTGAACAACCTCCACTTACCACACTAACACGAACAAAATGGTCCTTTCCCCTGCCTTCTTCTAAAAGCAATTGTTCTACACGAGATTTGGCTTTATCACTGATGTAGATGCCGGTCATTAAAGTTGCTGTTTCCATACTGCTCAATTTCAAATACAAAGTTAAGCATTCTCAGAAAACCAATGTTTTAAAGAAGGACAGCTGGTTTTAGTAATTCCATTGTACTTTTATAGAACAGATGAGCACCATGCATAAAATTGAACATGTAGCTATAGCAGTTAAATCACTTGAACAAGCCATTCCGCTTTATGAGCGACTACTGGGTACCCCCTGCTACAAAAAGGAGGAGGTAGTTTCAGAAAATGTGAATACTGCGTTTTTCCAGACTGGTGAAAGTAAAATTGAACTGCTGGAAAGCACCGATGAGAATGGGGTCATCAATCGTTTTATTGAAAAAAAGGGCGAAGGAATTCACCATATTGCATTTGCTGTAGAGGACATCAGCAAAGAAATAGACAGATTAAAAAACGAGGGATTTGAATTTATCAGTGAGACGCCCAAACTGGGTGCTGATCAAAAGTTGATCTGCTTTTTACACCCCAAAACTACCAACGGAGTATTGATAGAGCTTTGTCAGGATGCCCCGTCTGTTTTTAAGAAAGATTAAGTTTTTCTACTGCTTGTTGTGCTGCAATTTGTCCCGCATCTTTTTTATTAAACGCCCTTCCTTCAGCAATTACTTCGCCGTCCACCACGGCACCAACAGTAAACAACCTGCGTCCATTTTCCATTTTCTCTTCCAGCGTTTCAAACTCCAACAGTTTCCCGGATCGGTTTGCCCAGCTAAATAACTTGTTTTTTTGGTTGATCTCAAGATTCTCAAGATCCTCCAGATACAAATGCGGCAAAATAATTTTTTTCAATACCCATTGCTGAGTTTTTACATAGCCTTTATCAATATAAATGGCGCCCACTAAGGCTTCCAGTGCATTACCAAAAATCTGACTTACTCTGAGTGAGTTATCATTTTTATTGAATGAGGTTATTTTTTTAAGTCCCATTTTTAAAGCAATGTCATTTAGGGTCTGCCTGTTTACCATTTTGCTCCTCATTTCAGTAAGAAACCCCTCTCCTTTATATGGATACTTCATGAAAAGATAGTCGGCAATAATACTACCTAAAATAGCATCCCCTAAATATTCTAATCGTTCGTTGTTATCTGTTGCCCTTTCTTTTACCGATCGATGTGATAGTGCTGCAACATAAAGACTCGTTGTGCCAGGTGTAAAGCCTAGTACATTACACAGCTGCTGTAAAAATGCTTTTTTCTTGCTGCTACTAAACAGGTATTTGAGCCGATAAAACACGGTTAAGATGATTAGGCTTTAAAGTTGTACAGGGTACACCAGTACAAGAACCTATATATTAAAGATACTTCTTTACGATGAGAGATGCATTATGTCCACCAAAGCCAAATGTATTGCTTAAAGCGGCTCTGACTAAACGTTTTTTAGGCTTCCAAAAAGTAAAGTCCAATTGAGAATCCAATTGGTCATCGTCTACAAAATGATTGATTGTAGGAGGAACTATATCGTGAATTACTGCATTTATACAAGCGATTGCTTCTATAACTCCAGCAGCGCCCAACAAATGGCCTGTCATGGATTTGGTAGAGCTGATGTTCAAATCGTATGCATGGTCACCAAAAACGCCCAGAATTGCCTTTGTCTCGGCTATATCACCCAACGGGGTAGAGGTACCATGTACGTTGATGTAATCGATATCCGAAGGTTGCATGCCTGCTTCTAGCAACGAAGCTTTCATCACATTCAACGCTCCCAATCCCTCTGGATGAGGTGCAGTAATGTGGTAGGCATCTGCAGTAGCGCCGCAACCTGCAATTTCTGCATAGATGGTTGCACCTCTTCTTTTTGCATGCTCCAATTCTTCTAAAATAACTGCGCCACTTCCTTCCCCCATTACAAAGCCATCCCGCTCTTTATCGAAAGGTCTGGATGCAGTTTTGGGATCGTCGTTTCGCTCACTCAGTGCTTTCATGGCGTTGAAGCCGGCAACACCAGCATCACATACCACTGCCTCACTACCCCCTGCAACCATAACATCTGCTTTTCCAAGTTTGATGTAGTGGTATGCCTCAATTAATGCATGGGTAGAAGATGCACAGGCGCTAACGACTGCAAAGTTCGGGCCCCTGAATCCATGACGCATGGAGATGTGACCAGCAGCGATATCCAGGATCATTTTAGGAATGAAAAAAGGATTGAATCTTGGAGTACCGTCACCTTTGGCATAGGCCATTACTTCTTCCTGAAAAGTAAGTAAACCTCCAATACCACTAGAAAAAATAACTCCTGTTCGATCCGGATCAACATTTTCTTTACTGATTCCAGCATGACGAATGGCTTCGTCACTTGACACAATTGCCAATTGGGTGAAACGATCAACTTTTCTGGCTTCCTTTCTATCCAGATAGGCAACCGGGTCGAATCCTTTCACTTCACATGCAAACTGAGTTCTGAACTTTGATGCATCAAAAAGAGTAATATTGTCGGCACCGGAGGTACCCGCCAATAGCCCATTCCAATACTCTTCATAAGTATTACCAATGGGCGTGATGGCACCTATACCGGTGACGACTACTCTTTTTAATTCCATAAGTGGAAGAAAGAATGTGGGGTTACCCAGATTACTTAGCGTGCTCCTCTAGATAAGTGATAGCCTGACCAACAGTTGTGATGGTTTCAGCCTGCTCATCAGGGATAGAAATATTGAATTCCTTTTCGAATTCCATGATCAGTTCAACTGTGTCCAGAGAATCTGCTCCAAGATCGTTCGTAAAAGAAGCCTCGGTAGTTACTTCATTCTCATCAACACCAAGTTTGTCAACAATAATTTTCTTTACTCTTGTTGAAATGTCTGACATGATTATAATTTTTTGGTTTGTAGCCGCAAAAATAAACTATTTGAGATAAAAACAATTCTTCTGATGCACTTTGTATAATTATTTTTAAACAAACTCGTCATTACAAACGATTGAAATTCAATGAGTAAGGAACTTGTCACAAAAAAAATAGGATTTAAGCATCTTTTCTTAAAAAAAAGAGGCTTGAATTTTTAGACTTTAGCGATTTGGATTAATTTGTAAGATGCCAATTAAAGTCATTGATCACGGCTCTGAAGACTACCAAAAAATGGTGGATTTAAGATTGGAAATCTTAAGAAAACCTTTGGGTTTAAGTTTTACAAAGACTGATCTAGAAAAAGAAAAACAGGATATACTGATCGGAGCATTTGAAGATGATGAGCTTCTTGCCTGTTGTGTTTTAACTAAAATAGGTGAAGGCACTTGTAAGTTAAGACAAATGGCTGTTCGCAATAAAATACAAAGAACTGGATTAGGCGCTGCAATGATGAATTACGCAGAACAGTTAGCAAAAGATGCCGGATACAAGAAAATGGTGATGAATGCCCGTAAAACAGCTAAAGGCTTTTACGAAAAACTAGGATATGAAATAAAAGGTGATGAATTTGTGGAAGTCACCTTGCCACATTTTTACATGCAGAAGAATATTATTTAGACTTTCCTATGTTCGTTCTGAACAATGATCTGGCATCATCAAGATCCTCTTGAGAGTGAAATACATCTTTAGGAATCAGAAAAAAAGTTTTATTGTCGAAATACAAGTGAAAAAATCCTGGTGTTTCAAAATAAGAATGAAACTCCCTCCATGCCCAGCTTTTTTTGCCTTGTTCAGTTTCGATAAAAAAATGATTCTCCTCAATCAACACTACAAAAGAATCTCTAAATGTTTTGCTTTTATTGTAGATCAATAATGGCAGCCAAATCCAAAAGGCTACCATCATTGAAATCCACAATACTGAACTCATTAAAAAAGGTAAAGGTGAAATGAGTTTGAATGCATAGAGTCCCGCTGCCAGTAATGCAAATACATTCACCAGGATCATCATGATTTTGATCTCTGTCCTAGAAATGAAATGGTACCGCAGAGCCTGCAGTACCTTTCCTTTTGTATAACTGATTTCTATTCTCAATGAAATTTATTTAGCTGCAACCCATGCTGTTGCCACAGTTCAAGCATTTGTAACAAGTACCACTTCTCACCGTGATATGTCCGCAAGTATTACAAGCTGGCGCATCACTTTGCATGCTCTTCATGAATTCTTGTGTGCTATTCTCTGCTTTTACTGCTACTGCTGCTTTTTGTGCTTTTGGTGCTGGAGCCGCAGTATTGCTTGAAGCGACTACCCTAACATCAGAAAGTTCAGGTTTTGCAGGTGTTTCATCCCAATCGTCGTTACCTGTATTCATTACTTCTGGTCTGTCGAGCACATGAACCAGATCAGTTCTGTCGAGGTACTCATAAGCCAAACAACGGAATACGAAATCAATGATAGAGGTAGTTGATTTGATATTTGGATGATCTACCATTCCAGCTGGCTCAAACTTGGTAAACACAAACTTCTCTACAAACTCTTCCAATGGAACACCATACTGAAGACCCACAGAAACAGAGATTGCAAAGCAGTTCATCAAACTGCGAAGAGTTGAACCTTCTTTAGCAAGATCGATGAAGATTTCACCAAGTGTCTGATCGTCATATTCTCCTGTTCTCAAGAAAATAGCCTGACCATTTATTTTTGCTTTCTGGGTAAAGCCTCTGCGCTTAGAAGGAAGCGACTTACGCTCTACGATTCTGGAAAGTTGACGTTTTAGTTTGGTGTCTGGTGAAGCTTGCATTCTTTTTTGCACTTCATTCAAAAGCTCATCAACAGTTAATTTACCAATATCAATGAACTGACTGTCTGTTGAAGCAGCAGTTGTATCTGCTTCTTCCTCAGATTTGGTTTCGCTCTTGTTGCTCAGTGGCTGACTCAATTTAGATCCATCTCTGTAAAGCGCACAAGCTTTGAGACCAAGCTCCCAGCTGAGCTGATAGCAATCTGCAATCTCGTCTATGTTTGCTTCGTTTGGCAGGTTGATGGTTTTTGAAATTGCACCACTGATGAAAGGCTGTGCAGCACCCATCATGCGGATGTGACCATGTGCATGAATATAACGCTCACCTTTTTTACCACACTTGTTGGCACAATCAAACACTGGATAGTGTTCTTCCTTAAGATGAGGTGCGCCTTCGATGGTCATGGTACCACATACATAATCATTTGCAGCTTCAATTTCAGCATTCTTGAAACCAAGCGCATGCAACATGTTCCAATCAAAGTTGAAGTATTGCTCAGGCTTGAAACCTAAACGCTGTAAACATTCTTCACCAAGTGTATATACGTTGAATACAAATCCAACTTCAAATGCAGACAGCACTGCATCGTCTAATTTCTTGATCTCTTCAGCAATGAACCCTTTTTCGCTAAGTGTTTGGTGGTTGATGAAAGGAGCACCTGCAAAACTTGCAGCACCTACAGCATACTTAATAATAGCATCCTGTTCAGCAGCAGTGTACTTGAGGTTGGCCAATGCCTGTGGAACAGACTGGTTGATGATTTTGAAATATCCACCACCAGAAAGTTTCTTGAACTTCACCAAAGCAAAGTCAGGCTCAACACCAGTTGTATCGCAATCCATAACCAGACCAATGGTTCCAGTTGGTGCGATTACAGTTGTTTGTGCGTTGCGGTATCCATATTTTTCACCAAGAGAAACAGCATCGTCCCATGCCTTGCAAGCTGCATTCAAAAGATAATCTGGACAATCTTTTGCCTTGATTCCTTGTGGCTTGATGCTCAAGCCAACATAGGCCTGATCTGCATCGTATGCTGCAGCACGGTGGTTTCTCATCACTCTTAACATGTCTTCGCTGTTCTCTTTGTAACGAGCGAATGGTCCATGTATTTTTGCAATCTCTGCTGAAGTCTTGTAGGAGATACCTGTCATGATAGCAGAAATAGCACCAGCAATTCCCCTTGCTTCATCGCTGTCGTAAGGAATGCCGCTCACCATCAACATGCTACCAAGATTGGCATAACCCAATCCAAGTGTACGGTAATCGTAGCTCAATTGAGCAACTTCTTTACTTGGGAATTGTGCCATCAAAACAGACACTTCCAATACCACAGTCCACAACCTTACTGTATATTCAAAACCTTGAACATCGAAGGAATTGTCATCTTCGTTAAAGAACTTCCTGAGGTTGGCAGAAGCCAGGTTACATGCGGTATTATCAAGGAACATGTACTCGCTACAAGGGTTAGAAGCCCTGATGGGACCACCTTGTGGACAAGTATGCCATTCGTTGATGGTAGTGTCGTATTGTGTTCCAGGGTCAGCACAACGCCATGCAGCATATGCTATCTTGTCCCACAAAGCCTTAGAAGAAATCTTCTTCATAACGCGACCATCCATACGGCCTGTCAATTCCCAATCTTCACCTTTTGCCAATTTCTCGAAGAAGGAATTTGGTATTCTTACGGAGTTATTTGAGTTTTGACCACTTACAGTTTTATAAGCTTCCCCTTCATAATCGCTTGCATAACCAGCAGCAATAAGTGCAGCCACTTTCTTTTCTTCCTCCACTTTCCAATCAATGAACTGCTCAATTTCTGGGTGATCCAAATCGAGACAAACCATTTTAGCAGCACGACGGGTTGTACCACCACTTTTGATAGCACCAGCAGCTCTGTCACCTATTTTAAGAAAACTCATCAAACCTGATGAAGTTCCGCCACCACTTAATTTTTCACCTTCACCACGAAGATTAGAGAAATTGGTTCCTACACCAGATCCGTACTTGAAAATTCTTGCCTCACGTACCCAAAGATCCATGATACCACCTTCGTTCACCAAATCATCATCCACGCTCAAAATGAAACAAGCGTGAGGTTGAGGACGCTCATACGCTGAAGTAGATTTCTTCAGCTGACCATCATTCTGGTCAACATAATAGTGACCTTGTGGCTTACCCTTGATGCCATAACTTTCATGTAGTCCTGTATTGAACCATTGTGGCGAGTTAGGTACACAAGCCTGGTTGAGGATACTATATACCAACTCTTCATAAAACACCTGCGCATCATCGCCGCTCGCGAAATAGCCATAGCGCTCACCCCATACTCTCCAACAATTGGCCATTCTGTGGGCAACCTGTTTTGCAGAAGTTTCCCTTCCCAATGACCCATCAGGTTGAGGCACACCAGCCTTTCTGAAATATTTTTGTGCCAGGATATCCGTAGCAATCTGGCTCCATTGTTTTGGAACCTCTACATTGGTCATTTCAAAAACGACTTCACCACTAGGGTTACGGATAACCGAAGTACGGTAGTCGTATTCAAACATATCATAAACACCCTGCTTGTCGGATGTGAAATGCCTCTTAAACTTGAGGCCCTGGCTGCTGGCGGTGGCTTTGGATTTGGCGGTTGACATAATGCGTATCTGTTAATTAATGGTGAAAGTTGTAGTTATTTTTTTCCGACGGGAAAGAATACGAAAATATCCCCCCTTCCCTTTTTTTCAAGTGCCTAAATATCAACACCCTGTTGATAACCCCAATAAGCCGCAACAGCAGTGGATTTGCTATTTTATACACTTTTCTTGTAAAAAATATTTTGGTCAGATTCAAGAAAATCAATAAGTGTAAAAGTATCAGTTTGTGGATGAAATAGCCATGATCAACATCAGGTCGTTTTATTGGTTTAGCACAATCTTCGAATATCAAAAAAAATACATTGAAAAAAACATTGGTCATTGCAAATTCAATTCTGTTTTTATTTTTTCATTTGCAATCAAATGCACAACAGACAAGGCAAAGCGGATGGGCGATGTATATGAACACTTTCAATCTGAATGAAAAGTTCACTTTCTTTTTTGATGCGCAATTGAGATCAGACGACAATTGGATACATCTAAAAAAAATATTTTCCGACCAGCAATAGGATGTGCAATAAATAATCAAACAACGATTAGTCTTGGCTATGCAGTTGTTACCAACTGAAGAGAACTATTCTATGTTAGTCCCGTTGACGCAGATAAAATAGTAAGAGTTGGGGTATATGCTCCAGATAGTAGTACCTAGAAATGGAAACAATACCACAAATCATATTGCACAACTGAGTTCATTCCTCCGTTTATAGAAAAGTTTTCGCACATTTGCATAAGAACTGACCTACATGCACCCGGCTGTATACCATAAAATCACAGAACTTAAAAGACAAAACAAGAAGTCTTTTGCAGTGTTAGTCGACCCCGACAAGACCAATCTTGCCAAGGCCGATGAATTGATCAGTATATGTACAGCCTCAAAAGTGGACTTTATCTTTGTAGGAGGCAGTCTGGTAGTAAGCGCCCATTTAGAAGAACTGGTACAACATATCAAAAAAGAATGCGACATCCCTGTGGTTCTTTTCCCAGGTAGCCCTTCTCAAGTTACCCCATATGCAGATGCCTTACTTTATCTTTCTCTGATTTCCGGAAGGAATCCAGAATTGTTGATTGGACAGCACGTGGTTTCTGCACCTTTGGTAAGAAAAAGCGGATTGGAAGTAATTTCAACCGGCTATATGGTAATTGATGGCGGTGCCCCAACAACCGTTTCTTACATCAGCAATGCAAGCCCCATTCCAGCAGATAAAAATGAAATTGCTGTGTGTACAGCTATGGCAGGTGAAATGCTAGGACTAAAACTTCTCTACATGGATGCAGGTAGCGGAGCAAAGACACCTATTACAGAACAAATGATCTATTCCGTTTCCTCACAAACCAGCATTCCTTTGGTAATTGGAGGCGGTATCAGAGATGCCGAAAAAGCTTATAGAAACTGTAAAGCTGGAGCAGATCTCATAGTAGTTGGTAATGCAATCGAAAAAGACCCTCAACTGATCAAAGAAATAAGTGACGCCATCCACTCCTGCTCTGGCGTTCCTCAAATTTGATATCTTCTAAGGTTAACCCAATTTTAAGGGTAAATTCAATAAAATCAGTTAATTTTACAGTTCACAATTATACTCCACAAGAAGACTATTTAGAAAAATGAAAAAAAACCTGACCTCATTATCAATAGCAGAAATGGTTCATGCCATTTCCACGCGTTGGGTTTTTACTGTTTCTCGCTGCAGAACAGTTTTTGTTAGCCAGCCCATTCCTTTCTTGGTACGACGTTGATAGATACCAACCTTCTTATTGTTTACTCTCGTAAATGTGCATGACCCTTAGATGTGTCAGGCGCAACGCGTCAATTTCTTCAATTGTCAAAAATGGATCAAATCAAACAAAATTTTAATATTTATATCGCTACTGAAAGTGACTACCGCTTTGCAGAAGAGATTTGTAACGAAATGGAAGAATCTGCAAAGGCCAGAGGTACTGGTATTGCAAAAAGAAATCCAGAATACATACAGACGAAAATGAAAGAAGGCAAAGCAGTCATCGCCACTACCAAAGAAGGCGCATGGGCTGGATTTTGCTACATAGAAACCTGGAGTCATGCTGAGTATGTTGCAAATTCCGGACTAATCGTTAGACCTGATTTCAGAAAAAGTGGACTCGCAAAAATGATTAAGCACAAAATATTTAACCTCAGTAAAAGCAAATACCCTGAAGCAAAAATTTTTGGACTTACAACTGGACTTGCAGTGATGAAAATCAATTCTGAACTGGGATATGAACCGGTTACCTATTCTGAACTCACACAGGATGAAGACTTCTGGGCTGGTTGTAAAAGTTGCGTCAACTATGACATCCTTATGAGCAAAGAAAGAAAAAATTGCATGTGTACCGCAATGCTCTATGACCCAAAAGATCATTATGAACCTGAAGAGACCAAACAGTTTTTTGACGAAAATGCAAAAGGCTTTGAAAGGCTATTCAGAATACGTCAATGGAAACTCTTAAAACCCTTTTTGAAAAATGTCTAAAAAAATTGTCCTTGGCTTCAGTGGTGGCCTGGATACCACCTTTTGTGTAAAATACCTTTCCGAAGAAAAAGGATATGAGGTACACAGTATCATTGTAAACACAGGTGGATTCTCAGATGAAGAACTTGAGAAAATTGAAACCCATGCAAAAACACTGGGGGTGGCATCACATACTACTGTGCATGCTGTTAAAAGCTATTATGATAGTATCATCAAATACCTCATTTACGGAAATGTATTAAAGAACAACACGTACCCGCTCAGTGTAAGTGCAGAACGACTCAGTCAGGCTATTCATATTGCTGAACATGTAAAAAAACTTGGTGCCGATGCAGTTGCACATGGCAGCACTGGAGCAGGAAACGACCAGGTAAGATTTGATATGGTATTCCACATCATGATTCCTGGAGTTGAAATCATTACACCCATACGCGATCTTAAGTTGAGCCGTGAACAAGAAATAGAATACCTCCAATCAAAAGGGGTCCACATGAATGCTGAAAAAGCCATGTATTCCATCAACAAGGGCTTATGGGGTACCAGTGTTGGAGGAAAAGAAACACTCTCTTCCAAAGGCATGTTACCTGAATCAGCCTGGCCAACACAAGTGACCAAACACGATAGTGAAGAAGTGGTACTCGGGTTTGAAAAAGGAGAACTACAATCCATCAACGAACAAAAATTCAATCATCCATCTGAGGCCATTCAATATTTACAAACCATCGCAGGTGCCTATGGTATTGGTCGCGACATACATGTAGGCGACACCATCATCGGCATCAAAGGAAGAGTGGGTTTTGAAGCAGCAGCCCCAATGGTGATTTTAAAATCACATCATGCATTGGAAAAACACGTTCTTACCAAATGGCAATTGCAGTGGAAGGATACCTTATCACAGTTCTATGGAAACTGGTTGCATGAAGGGCAAATTCTTGATCCTGTAATGCGCAACATAGAAAGCTTCCTTGAAAACACGCAACAAACCGTCACAGGCAAAGTATTTGTTCAACTCATGCCCTATCGTTTTCATGTTATTGGAATTGAATCCGCAAACGATTTGATGAACAGCAAATTTGGAAAATACGGAGAGATGAACAGTGGTTTTACAGGTGAAGATGTGAGAGGTTTCAGTAAAATATTTGGCAACCAGACCATCATCTGGAATGCCGTCAACCAGGAAAATAAACAATAAACCTATCACTATGCAACAGGTAATCAGAGCTGGCATCATGGGTGGAGCGGGATATACAGGAGGTGAATTGATAAGACTCTTGATCCATCACCCTAATGTATCCATTGGCTTTATTCACAGCAAGAGCAACGCTGGAAATCCTGTGCATCAGGTACACCAAGATCTGATTGGATCAACCTCACTTGTTTTTAGCGATGCAATTGATTCAGACATTGAAGTTCTTTTTCTTTGCTTCGGACATGGAGAGTCGAAAAAATTCTTATCAGAAACATCCCTGCCAGAAAATATTAAGATAATCGATCTGGCAAATGATTTCAGAATAAAAGCAGATGCACAAGCAGGCACAAGAGCATTCACATATGGATTACCTGAATTGAATCTAAGTGCAATTCAAAAAGCCAAGAACATTGCTAATCCTGGTTGTTTTGCTACAGCTATACAGCTTGGGCTGCTCCCATTGGCAGAGAAGGGAATGGTAAATGATGTATATACAACCGGTATTACTGGGTCGACTGGCGCTGGACAATCTTTATCCGAAACAAGTCACTTTAGCTGGAGAGCCAACAACATTCAAGCCTACAAAACCCTGAGCCACCAACACCTGAAGGAAATTCATCAATCGCTTGAACAAACGCAAATAACGAACAAAGCAAATGTTCATTTTGTGCCATGGAGAGGCAACTTCACCCGTGGTATTTTTGTGAGCTCTACACTTACAACAGATCTTACATTAGGTGAACTCTATGATTTGTATATATCATTTTACAGAGATTCAGCTTTTACTATAGTTTCTCGTGATCAGATTTCACTTAAACAAGTAATCAATACGAATAAATGTCTCATTCACCTGGAGAAAGAAAATGACAAGCTGGTGGTGCATAGTGCAATCGACAATTTGCTAAAGGGAGCTAGTGGACAAGCCATAGAAAACATGAACATCATGTTCAATTTTGAAAGAACAGCTGGACTTCTTCTTAAATCATCTGCATTTTAATTGTACAAGTATGGAACTCTTTAATGTATATCCCATAAACGACATCAACATCACCAAAGCCAGAGGTTCAAGGGTTTGGGACGATGCTGCAACTGAATACCTGGATATGTATGGCGGCCATGCCGTTATCAGTATCGGCCATCAACATCCTCATTGGGTAAACCGCATCAAAGATCAGTTGGATAAAATTTCGTTTTACTCCAACTCCATCAAAATACCAATACAACAAGAACTTGCTGAAAAACTTGGAAGATTGTCTGGCAAAGAAGACTACGCTCTTTTCCTCTGCAATTCTGGAGCTGAAGCCAATGAGAATGCACTCAAGCTGGCTTCTTTTCATACAGGTAGAAAAAAAATTATCGCATTTAAAAAAGCTTTTCACGGTCGCACCTCACTTGCTGTTGCTGCAACAGATAACCCTTCAATTGTTGCACCAGTAAACGAAACCAGTAACATTATCTTTCTTCCATTTAACGATGAAGAAGCACTACTCAATTGTTTTGCTCAAGAAGGGAATGAAATAGCTGCAGTGATTATTGAAGGTATTCAAGGTGTTGGCGGAATAAATATAGCAACCAGTACCTTCCTACAGGCGATCAGATCTCAGTGTGATGCTTATGGAGCTGTTTATATTGCCGACAGCGTGCAGTGTGGTTACGGTAGATCTGGATATTTTTTTAGCCATGATTATGCTGGTGTTTTCGCAGACATATATACAATGGCCAAAGGAATGGGAAATGGTTTCCCTATCGGAGGTATTATCATTTCTCCTAAAATTTCAGCTAAACATTTTATGTTAGGCACCACTTTTGGTGGCAATCACCTCGCTTGCGCAGCAGCTATAGCGGTTTTGGAAGTAATGGAGTCAGAAAAGCTGATGGAAAATGCAAATGCAATTGGCGCACATTTAATGCATGAACTGAATCAAATTACTGAAATTAAAAATGTAAGAGGAATGGGACTCATGATTGGGTTTGATGTACCAGAAGAATTAAAACAATTGAAAAGTGTTTTATTGCACCAATGTAAAATTTTTACAGGAGAGGCAAAGCCCAATGTAATACGACTACTCCCTTCTCTTGCGCTTACCATAGAAGATGCAGAAATTTTTCTGGCTTCTTTGAAAAAATCAATAGCCCATCTTCAAGCATAAAACATGAAACAATTTATTTCAGCCCATGATGTTGCAGATATTCCAGCTTTGATTAAAAAAGCCCTTGAATACAAATCATCTCCGAGAAAAGATGAAATGCTAGGAAAGCACAAGCGAATTGGATGCCTTTTCCTGAATCCAAGTATGCGGACTAGATTAAGCACTCAAGTTGCTGCACAACAATTGGGCATGGAAGCTATTGTTTTCAATATTGGAAGTGAAGGCTGGGCAATGGAATTTGAAGATGGCGCCATCATGAATGGCACAACTGTAGAACATGTTAAAGACGCTGCACCCATAATGGGTCAATACTTTGATGTGTTGGCCATCAGAACTTTCCCTTCTCTAAAAGATAGAGAAGCTGATTATAGTGAATTCATCCTACAGCAATTTATTAAGTATGCAGGAATACCTGTTATCAGTCTTGAAAGTGCAACCCTACATCCATTACAAAGCTTAAGCGACTTAATTACCATAAAAGAAAATATAACTGCTAGTTTTTCTGAAATTAGAAAACCAAAAATAGTGCTCACATGGGCTCCACATGTTAAACCCCTCCCTCAATGTGTAGCCAATAGCTTTGCACAATGGGTAAATGCATGGGGCGAAGCTGAATTTGTAATCACACATCCGAAGGGCTACGAATTGCATACAGACTATACAAAGGGAGCCTCCATTGTTCATGATCAAGAAGAAGCATTAATAGGCGCTGATTTTATCTATGTTAAAAACTGGAGTGCTTATCATGATTATGGTTCAATGCCACCTTACGAAGGTGATTGGATGCTTACACTTGAAAAAATAAAAGCAACCAATAACGCCAAAGTAATGCATTGCTTACCTGTAAGAAGAAATGTTGAATTATCTGATGAAATTCTTGATAGTGCCCATAGTCTTGTTACACAACAGGCTGCTAACCGTGTATGGGCTGCACAAGCTGTAATTTCAAAAATGATTGGTTAATGAAAAAATCACTCACAATTGTAAAAGTTGGAGGCAACATCATTGATGATGATGCGAAACTCAAAATATTCTTGTCCGATTTTGCAGCAATTAAAGGCTTAAAAATCCTCGTTCACGGTGGTGGAAAACTGGCCACTCAGTTGGCCAACGACCTGCAAATTCCACAACAAATGATTGACGGAAGAAGAATAACAGATGAAGCCACTTTAAAAATAGTGACAATGGTATATGCGGGCTGGATCAATAAAAATATTGTAGCCAACCTTAATGCGCTAAACAATCCTTCAATTGGACTGACTGGAGCAGATGGAAACTGTATATTGGCCCATAAAAGAAAGCATGATCAAATCGACTTTGGTTATGTAGGCGATATCGATGGTGTAAATACTTTAGTCTTTACACAGCTACTTGATCAAGGCCTATCTATTGTTGTAGCACCCATCACCCAAGATCAAGAGGGTCAACTGCTCAATACCAATGCAGATACTATTGCACAAGAAATAGCAAAAGCACTATCAGCAACTTATGATGTCAGCTTAATCTATTCTTTCGAGAAAAAAGGCGTTCTAAAAGATATAAATAACGAGAATAGTGTCATCAACAAACTCGATCATGACACTTACCAGTCGCTAAAAAACCAAAGTCTGATTTTTGCAGGAATGATTCCTAAATTAGATAACGCATTTGCTGCAGTTGCAGCTGGTGTGAACCGTGTAGTTATTGGAGAAGGAATTTCCTTAGCGGCATTAATAGAAGGCACAAACGGTACAACCATATCATAACTATTCATGAAGGACAACCTCGATACATTGACAAAAGATGCAATTCACCTGCTCAAAGAGATGATCTCTATCCCCTCCTTTAGCAAAGAAGAAGAGGCAGTGGCTTCTTGTATCGAATCATTCCTTCATAATAATGGCATCAAAACCAATCGCCTCCTAAACAACATTTATGCCTTTAGTGAAGCGTTTGATGTAAGTCGACCTACAATCATCTTAAACTCACATCATGATACTGTACAACCTGCTAAAGGTTATAACACTGATCCGTTTACACCTACTATTATTGATGATAAGTTAATCGGCCTTGGAAGCAATGATGCAGGGGGACCACTCGTATCGCTAATTGCAACATTCATTTATTACCACAAGGACCAAAGCCTGCCATTTAATCTTTGTTTGATTGCAAGTGCAGAAGAAGAGATTTCAGGGAAAAATGGTGTTGAATTACTTTTAAATAACGATGCCTTCAAACAACAACTCAGTGGAAGTACAATACTAGGAGCAATTGTTGGTGAACCCACCAAAATGGAAATGGCAGTCGCAGAACGTGGTCTATTGGTAATCGATGCAATCGCCCATGGCGTAGCAGGACATGCAGCAAGAGAAGAAGGCATCAATGCAATTGATATTGCCTTAGATGATATCAAAACCATCAATGACATGGTTTTTGAAAAGGTCTCCGTCCTCACTGGCAAAGCGACTGCAAAAGTCACGGTAATTGAAACAGAAAACAAAGCCCACAATGTAGTGCCTGCCTCTTGCAAATTTGTCATCGATGTGAGGGTAAACGAAAACTACAGTTTTGAAGAAATTCTGCAACAGATGCAGTCGTCTGTAAAAAGCGAACTAACACCCAGAAGTTTCAGGTTGAGATCCACGATGATAGATATGCAGCATCCTCTTGTAAAAGCAGGTAAAAAACTAGGATGGGCACATTATGGTTCTCCAACCACAAGTGACAAAGCTTTGATGCATTTCCCAGCACTAAAAATTGGTCCCGGTGATTCCGCAAGAAGCCATACCGCCAACGAATACATTTTGCTGGATGAAATTGCTTCAGGAATAAAAGGATATATTGAACTATTGCAGGAGACAGCCATCCAACTCGAACAACCCAAATAACGAACATGAAACTTTGGAGCAAAACAAGTACCACCACCACTGAAAAAATTGAACAATTTACCGTTGGCAACGACCGTACATTTGATTTACGCATGGCCGCTTTTGATGTGGAAGGATCCATTGCCCATGTTACCATGCTGGGAGAACAAGGCTTAATGACGAAAGAAAATGCAGAGACTGCTGTTCGTGCATTGAAAGAAATTTTAGAAAATATTGTTGCAGGCAATTTCAATATAGACCCTCAGGTAGAGGACATCCATTCACAGATTGAATTCATGCTAACGGAAAAAATCGGGGATGTTGGAAAAATGATCCATACAGGCAGAAGCAGAAACGACCAAGTTGCATTAGACATCAAACTCTTTCTTCGTTCGCAAATAAAAGAGATCAAAGAGGAAACTATTCACTTATTTGATCTTTTAATTGCCAAAAGCGAAGCACATAAAAATGCACTGCTCCCAGGCTATACCCATTTACAAATTGCCATGCCTTCTTCTGTGGGCTTGTGGTTAGGTGCGTATGCAGAAAGCCTGGTGGATGATCTGGAATTTCTTGCTGCAGCATATCAGGTTGCAAACAAAAACCCATTGGGTAGTGGTGCCGGATACGGGTCTTCGTTTCCATTAAACAGAACAAGAACAACAGCATTGCTGAATTTTAAAACACTCAACTTCAATTCTGTCTATGCACAAATGAGCAGGGGTAAAACAGAAAAACTGACTGCCATGGCCTTGGCTTCTGTCGCTGCAACCATAGGAAAACTGGCAATGGATTGCTGCTTCTACATGAACCAAAATTTTGGTTTTATCCAATTCCCGGATGAACTCACGACAGGCAGCAGCATCATGCCACACAAAAAAAACCCAGATGTATTTGAACTGATTCGTGCAAAATGCAACAGGATTCAATCCACACCCAACGAACTCACTTTGCTCACGAACAACCTGCCTTCGGGTTACCACCGCGACATGCAATTGACCAAAGAAATTTTATTTCCGGCAATCGAGGAACTAAAATCTTGTCTGGAAATGATGCAATTGATGCTCAGTGAAATGAGGGTAAAAGAAGATATTTTACTGGATCCAAAATACACTTACTTGTTTAGCGTTGAAATGGTAAACGAATTGGTGAACCAGGGAGTCCCATTTAGAGATGCATATAAAGAAGTGGGTAATAAAATCGAAAAAGGAGAATTTACATTCGATCCCACGAAAGGATTAAAACATACACACGAAGGAAGCATCGGCAATCTTTGCAACAAGGAAATCCAATTGGAAATGGACAAAGTAGTTGAAAAGTTCAACTAATCAGTTCTGCCATTTTAAAGAATGGATCAAATGCTTGATGTCCTTTTCTAAAAAATCGCTGACAATCGATAGGGAGTCGGAATTGGGAGTTGCATCAAAATAAAGTGCGCCTCTTAAAAAATGTTTCGCCGTATCTGTCAGGTAAAATTGTTTTGATGTTGCCGCTTCTCCAGCCACATAAAAATATACCCCCGAAGAACCATTGGGGTTGGTAAAAAAAGAATCTACTATACCACTGGCTTTGATGGAATGCTTGTAGGTCATTTTGTAGGCCTCTTCACGCAACAATTCAAAACTGTTTCGCACTACAGAATCTTTATACCCATTTTGAGATTTTATCTTATAGACAGTCGATGAGTTAACGCCTTTGTAACTAATGTATATTCTTCCGGCATAACCAGGAAAATCTATATTGATCCAATAAGGATTTTGACCGGTGGAATCTTCTTCTTTTGAAATGGTAGCATAGGTTGGATATTCAAAAGTATAAGGATACCCTGGCAAATTAAATTGCTGGTACTTGTGCTCAGGAAAATCAATTTTAAAATAACCCTTCGGTTTAGGTGTGAAATTACTGTTACAGGAAACCAATAAAATCCCAAAAGCGCAAAAGAGTAGAACCTTGCTGTATGCCATATAGAATTTATTGTTGGTCTTCAATGGTTATTTTGATTTTATGGATGCGGTTCATGCTCACTTCCAAAACAGTAAATGTAAAGCCGCGCACAGAAAGTACTTGGTTTGGTTTTGGTATTTCTCCTGCAATCTCCAGAACCAATCCTGCTACCGTTTCACTATCCCCCCGCATATTATCAAATAATTTCGATGGCAAGTGCATCAATTTAAGTGCCTGGTTGATCATCATCCTTCCTTCAAAAATATAATTGAATTCATCCAGTCTGATATTGACAGGATCGTCATCGTCATATTCATCTCTAATCTCACCTACAATTTCTTCCAGGATATCTTCCATGGTAATGATACCATCTGTCCCCCCAAATTCATCCACTACTATTGCAAAATGAATTCTTTTCGATTGAAACTCTCTCAAGAGATCTTCAACCAACATTTGTTCATGAATAAAAAAAGCGGGGCGCACTAAAGTACTCCAGTTGAAATCATCTTTTTCATCTAAATATGGTATAAGATCCTTTGCGTGCAAAATCCCCGTAATGCTGTCTAGACTTTCCTTGAAAACAGGAAAACGAGAATACTGTTGTTCTTCAACCTTCTTCTTCAATTCTCCAAAGTTGACAGTCTCTTCAACACCTTGGACGTCGAGTCTGCTTCGCATGGCTTTTCTAACAGTCACATTACCAAACTGAGCAATTCCCTTTAAAATATTTTTTTCTTCTTCTGATGTTACATCATCCGCTTCCATTGAAATGGCCTGGTCGATTTGGTCTATTCTTGCATGAAGATCATCCTTTCCCAAAGCCTTTTCAATTTTTTGCGTAATCTCAGCCATCCATTTGCCTGGTCGTTTAAAAAGCATAAAGTTCAACCAAACGAAGCTGGATGAGTAGTAAGCAAATCTGATATAGTTATTGGATGCCCAAACTTTAGGAAGCAGCTCTCCAAATAGAATTAAAACGATGATGGCGACAAACAAGCGAACAACAAATAATAAAAATCCAGATAGGCCAGGAAAAGTTGCATCTGTTACCAAATAATTAAACAATAAAATCACAAGAATTCTCAAGACCATATTGCCCATCAGCAATGAAGACATCAGTAATCTTGGCTCTTGAACCAGAGAAAGTATACGTTGAGCTGCAGGATATTGTCTAGTCCTTAAATTTTTTAGATCACGAAACGAAAGTGAAAAAAATGCAATCTCGGCTCCGGAATTCATGAACAACATCAACAAGGAAGCCGATAACAAGATAGCCATTACAACCATGGTGCAAATTTACTGAAATAGCAGGAGATGCCATTCTATGTGTGCATTTCTAAATACCGAGTGAGTAATCTAGGAAAAGCCAATTTCCTAAATTCATTTAGGGAAACCCATGTGTAGCCTTCAATTGCAATTTTCTTATCAATTCTTACATTTAAAATACGTGAATGTATTTTTTGATGGGTAAGTTGATGAATCAGTTCATCAGAAACCTGAATGATTTGTTTTGGAGAAAACAGTTGTTGATTAGACCAAAAAAGATTCTTTTTTACCTCTTTTTCATCTGCAGGTTCATCTTTTTCTACCAAAAGAAATTCATGCAGGTCTTTCCAAATATCACCCGCCCCTCTTTTCCTGACCAATCTATATGTTTTGTATTCTAGTAGTAAATAATAAAGAAAACGATCTCTTGTTTTTACTTTTTTCGCTTTTACGGGTAGGCTGGTTTGAATGTTTTTTTCAAACGCGACACATTTTTTTTGGAATGGGCATTCTCCACAGTCTGGTTGTTTGGGTTTACAAACAGTTGCCCCAAGGTCCATCATCGCTTGGTTAAAGGCTGCTGGATCTTTTTTATTGAGAAGTTCATGAGCCAGCTGCTCAAAAAGCAATTTCCCCTTTGGTTGATCAATCGGTTCATCAATACCCAAAACCCTGGACAGCACTCTGTAAACATTTCCATCTACTACTGCAAGAGGTAGTCCAAATGCAAAAGACCCAATTGCAGCAGCTGTATAGTTTCCGATACCCTTAAGTTTTAAAAGACCTTCTTTGGAAGGAGGGAATTGTCCGTTGTGTAGGTTACTAATTTCACGGGCTGTGGTAAGCAGGTTTCTGCACCTATTATAATATCCTAATCCCTCCCAAAGTTTAAATACTTCATTATCAACTGATTGTGCTAAATGATGAACGGTAGGATACTTTTTGATAAAGCGCTCGTAATAGGCCAATCCCTGCTCAACTCTGGTTTGTTGAAGAATAATTTCGCTCAACCATATTTTATATGGATCTTTTTCTCCTTTCCAGGGCATTTGACGTTTATTTTTCTTCAAATGCCACTGTTTCAGTGAGCGTATAAACCATTCTTTTAATTGTTTTTCAAGCACTTATGTCACTTTTTTTTGGCAAATTCTAAAAAAGTACGCAATTTTATAGGAATCGGTACGTTATTAGTGCTATTGGCCTGATAACTAATGTGTTTTGAAGGCTAAAATTAAAACATTCAACCTAAAGTAGTAAAATTTAAAACGTACTAACAATGAGAAAAGCAGATCTCATCAACAAGATTGCCGAAAAAACTAATATTCCAAAAGTGGATGTATTGGTAACCCTTGAAACCATGTTCAAGGAAATCAAATCTACTCTCGCAAAGGGTGAGAACATCTATGTAAGAGGTTTTGGATCCTTCATTACCAAGCAAAGAGCGGCAAAAATTGGTAGAAACATCAAGAGAAATACAGCTGTACATATCCCTGCACATTATATTCCGGCATTCAAACCTGCCAAGGAGTTCATGCAGGAAGTTAAAAAGCTTGAAGTTGGCACCGTTATTAAAGACGATGGTGCTGATGAAATGGCTTAAGTCAGTACCTTTGCACTCTTAAATTAATTTTTAATGTTGAAAAAACAACAATGGATAGCAGTATCTGCTGTAGCAGTATTGTTATTCGTAACCTTTGCTTTTGGAAGATTCAGTCCCGTATCAGCTGAACATGATGACCATTCTGCAGAAAGTCCGGCTGCATCAAACACTCAACCCAGTCAATTCGACATCAACGCCTATATCAATCAGCTTAAAAAAGGTCTAACGTCTTCACAATCAGCCTATTTAACAAGTCTGGAAGATGCACTTACCCGTGGCGACCTGGTTACCCAGAAAAGACAAAATTTTCAGGCCCTATCGGATTTCTGGAAAGACAGTGCCAGAAGTTTCCTCCCTTTCATTTATTTCTATGGCGAAAAGGCCAAATTGGAAAATTCTGAAAAAAGCCTCAACTTTGCCGCCCACTCTATGTTGGAGGAATTGAGAGGAGTTTCAGATCCTGGACTAAGAGTATGGATGGCTAATGAGGCAAACGATTTGTTTACCCGTTCCCTGAAACTGAATCCTAACAACGACTCAACGGTAATTGGTCAAGGAAGTACTTTCTTCTTTGGCGTATCCGGCGCCCCGATGGAAGGAATTTTGAAAATCAGGGCAATCGCAGAGAAAGATCCAAACAATGTTTTTGCACAATTCATGTTGGGATTTGGAGGGATGGTATCTGGACAAAATGATAAGGCTATTGAAAGATTTTTAAAGGTCATACAACTTGACCCTAAAAATTCTGAAGCCATTTTCCTTTTGGCGGAACTTTATGAGAGAGGTGGCGATAAGAAGAAAGCGATAGAGTGGTATGAACAAGGAAAGAAATTTGTAGAAAATCCAGAGCTCATGAAAGCGTTGGATGAAAAGATAAAATCATTAAAATAATTTTTAACATTTAAACTCATTGCATCATGCCTTGTGGTAAAAAAAGAAAACGTCATAAAATAGCTACTCACAAACGTAAAAAGAGACTTAGAAAGAATCGTCACAAGAAGGGTAAGAAATAACCTTTATTTTCTTTATCATCATTGTATAATGAATTAGCACTGCCATGTGAGTAATCACGGCAGTGCATGTTCAATTATATCTATTGATCAAAGTCATCTTTTGAACAAGGAACTGATCATACAATCATCTGCCCAAGGTGTGCAAATCGCCTTGCTGGAAGACAAAAAACTGGTAGAGCTTCATCAAGAAAAAGCTGATGCCAGTTTTGCTGTGGGTGATCTTTATTTGGGTAAAGTGAAGAAACTCATTCCCGGACTGAACGCAGCATTTGTTGATGTGGGTTTTGAAAAGGATGCATTCCTGCATTATACCGATTTGAGTCCCTATGCCCGTTCTATTCTCAAGTTCACCAATCATTCCATCAGTACTCCAGTAGATAAGCAACAAGACTTCGCTCAATTCACAGTTGAGCCTGAAATAGTAAAGACTGGAAAGATCAATGAAGTGATGGGTCAAAAACCCAATGTTTTAGTACAGATTCTTAAAGAGCCAATTGCAGCAAAGGGACCAAGACTGAGTTGTGAGATTTCCCTTCCAGGGAGATTTGTAGTCATAACTCCGTTTAATGATATCATTGCGGTATCCAGAAAAATACATTCAGCGGAAGAACGCAAACGTCTTCAAAAAATCATTGAAGCGATCAAGCCAAAAAACTTTGGTGTTATCGTTCGTACAGCCGCCGAAGGAAAAAATACAGCTGAATTGCACGAAGACCTGAATGCATTATTTTCAAAATGGAAAAGTATTCAGCAAAATCTCAGTGGCGCAGTACCTCCTGCCAAAATTCTCAGTGAACAAACAAAAGCAACTAGCATTTTAAGAGATTTGCTTAGTGCTGATTTCAATAAAATCACGGTAAACGACAAACAGATTTTTGCTGATACCAAAGCATACATACAGAGAATCTCTCCAGATAAAGTAGATATTGTTTCTTTTTATTCAGGAAGTTCAAACCTATTCGATTTCACAGGCGTAACCAAACAGGTCAAAAGTACTTTTGGAAAAACGGTGAATCTGCCCAGCGGAGCGTACCTGATTATTGAGCATACCGAAGCGTTACATGTAATCGATGTAAACAGTGGATACAAGAGCGTAAGTAGTAACCAGGAAGAGAATGCCCTTCAGACGAATTTAGAGGCTGCTGAAGAGATCGCAAGACAATTAAGGCTTCGTGATATAGGAGGAATCATAGTGGTCGATTTTATCGACATGAAGCTCCCTGAGAACAAAAGAAAATTACATGAAGCCATGGAAGGCTTTATGAAGATAGATCGTGCTAAACATGCAGTATTGGCGATATCCAAATTCGGACTCATGCAGCTGACCCGTCAGCGTATGAAACCTGAAATGAATATCAATACCCAAGAACAATGTCCAACTTGTCAGGGTACCGGTAAAATTTCATCTACTCTTGTCTTAGAAGATGAAATAGAAAAGAATATCAGCTACCTCAGTGAGCAGAAACACAAGTCTTTGGTCATTGCTGTTCATCCCATTCTTTATGCATACCTAACAAAGGGATTGATTTCAAAGAGAAGAAGATGGTCGTGGCACTACAAAATGACACTAACTGTTCAAGCCAACTCTAATTACCATCTTACCGAGTTTCACTTTTTTGATAAGAACGAAGAAGAAATAAGATTATAATTTTTTTATTTTTTTGACTATAAATAAAATGGGCTGTTCAAATGAACAGCCCATTTTATATTATTTCATTAAGCTAGCTTAGAGCTTGCTCAAACGAAGTGGGTAAGTACCATAACCAGTTCCACCGCCAGATACGTGTGTCAAACTCAATGTGATTTGACCAGTACAAGAGAAGAAGAAACCAGATCCAGTAGCAGTAAAGTTTTCAAAACCTGTACCATAGCTACCATAAGTCTGCTTAGCTACAGTTGCAGCACCAGTTGCTGCATTAACTGTTACTACCAACGGGTTTACACCTGGAGGAGCAGCATAAGGGAACGCATAGGTTAAAGTTGCAGAAGTAGCTGTTGCAGTTACATCGCAAGTTTCGCCAGTTGCACCATCCCAGTTATCAGCTGTGATAAGGTATGTACCTACTGCAGCTGATGGAAGGAAAGGACAAACTACAGTTGCTTTCCAAGTCAAAGCCATATTATAGGCAGGAAGACCAGCGAAATCAGCAAAAGTGTTTACTACGTCGAATGTACGACCATCCTTTGTTACAATCTGGTTATAAATAGTGTACTGATCACCAGGAGCAGCAGAAATGCCTAAGGCAGTTACAAGTTCCTGACCAGATACTTCCAATTTGTAAGAACCATTAGCAATAGGTACTTCTTTTAGTTTTTTCCAGGTAGACCTGTTCAAAGAAGTATTTCCTTTAGAAACATACAATATGATCTTTTCTTGCTCAGAACCGTATTGAGCCACCTCAATTGAAACCTTGCCGGCAAGGTTGGTAGCATCAACATTTAGGTTACCTGCAGCAGTAAGTGTCACGTATGAGCCAATTCCAAGAGAATTGACGTCCTGCACGATATCTCCTTTTTGGCACGAGTTCATCGTGAAAACCAAAGCCAGAAGAAGAGCAGTTGATGTGAATAATTTACGCATGTTTATTAAATTTTAATACGGTTATTTTAAAACTGCTGGATTTGTATCCCAGAATACTTTCTTATCGATTGGATTCTGTGCACCTGCATTCTTATTCAAGTTGATGTAAGATGAAGGATACAAGAATGAGCGGATGTAAGGACCAACATCTGGCAACTTAGCAAACTGGAAGTTGTTAGGCATACCAGTACGACGATAGTTGTTGTTGGCATCAGCACCATTACCCCAAAGAGCAATGTACCACTCTTTCATTACTACATTCAACTTATCTGAATTAGTTGTAGCAGCATCATAAGCAGCCAATACTTTAGCTACATATGCATCGACAGTTGCAGTAGATGGAACAACTGCTGGGTTAACAGCATACCCGATTGTAGCAGGGAAACCAACTACTTTAGAAATTGATTTTCGCACACCAGCTTCAAGGAATGCTTTAGCATCACCTGCAACACCAAGTGTAAGTACTGCCTCAGCTCTAAGGAATTCAGAGAAAGAAGCTTGCCAGATTGGCTGGATACCAGCACCCTGACCACCTCTGTTCAAAGAAACCCTTGTACCTTGGTTCAAGTCCATTTCACCACCAGCTGGGTACATACCCCAGGTAGTTCTAAAGTTACCGTCTGGAGGAATACCAGAGTTATCACCATGATCTCTTCCCCAGAATCCAGCAAAACCAATCAAGCAGAAAGGCATAGTTGGAGTGAACTGTGCAGGAGGAGCTGCAACACTACAAGAAACTGAAGAAGGATTTACTCCAGATTGGTTTGTAGTTTGGCGATAAAAGTAGTAACGTGTTCTTGGATCAGACCTGTCGTTTGCTACTGTATTGCTGAAATTACCTTTTTCAACTGCCATTGTCCAGATGAAATGTGTTCCAATGTAGTCACCAGCAGAACCTGAAGTTGTACCGTTACCATTATAGTTACCATTGTAACGTGGGTGACGGCTGTTCGGGTTAGCTTGTTTGCTTGAATACTTGAATTCAAAGTCTTGTGCAGTACCACTCAAAGATGCTACTACGTTAGCGTTAGCCAACAAAGCTTCAATCTTTCCTTTAGCACCATTGTCTACAAGACGTGTAGTCATATAAGCACGAATCATCAACAATTTAGCTTGTGTTGCCCAACGACGAGCTCCTGCAGCGTTTGAAACGCCATAGAAGTTGTCCAAGAAACCAGGATATGGTCCGTGAGCTAAAGAACCACTAGCTACAAGATCAAGTGTATCACTTACTTCCTGTAACAATTTGATTGCAGCAGCATAAACCTCATTACCCTTAGTAATGCCTGGGTTTGTATTATCGATACCAAGGTTAGCTTCAGCATAAGGAACATCACCAAACATGTCGACAAGCGTCATCATGGTGTAAGCCTTCATCACTTTAGCCATACCTGCCTGAACATACTTCTTTTGAGCAGTTGCAGTAGGAATCAAAATATTCGCATGCTTAAACACACCTGTGTAAGCTGTACTCCAAATTCCATCAAAAGAGTTTGGAGAATAAGCCTGGTTATAGGTTGGTCCGTACATTACGATTTGTCTTGTCAACTCCATTCCATAAGCTGAAGCTGAGTTAAATACACCTACAAAGCTACTTTGAATAACTGGTAGGTAAAGATCTGTGTTGGCACTTTCAGGTGTAGGACCGTTAGGGTTAACCAACAACTCGTCGAGTTGTTTGCTACAGCTCCCCAAGAGGACCACCGACAGTGCGAAGATGTATATTTTCTTAAGTGTCATGTTCATCTGGTTTTTAAGATTAGAAAGTAACCCTTACGCTGACGCCATAACGCTTCGAAGTAGGACCTGAAAGATATTCAAGACCACGAACGTTACTAACACCCAAAGAAGAAGTTTCTGGATCGAAATTTACATACTTAGGGAAGTTAGGCGCATTGTACCAAAGGTTTTGACCTGAAAGGGTGATTGACAATGATCCGAATGGAGACTTAGCCAATACTGATGAAGGCAATGAATAAGAAAGAGAAGCTTCTCTCAATCTGATCATAGTTGCATCATAAGTAATGATATCAGATACACCAAAGAAACCTGACAAGTTGTTGAAGTATGCAGCACTCGCACTGATTTGAACATCATTTGGAGTACCATCACGCTTAACACCTGGAAGGATCAAAGGAAGTGTACGATCAAAATCTGTATCAGCAGACAATCCACGACCAACAACTGTACCTGGAGTATACGCCAACATGTCACCACCTTGTGTATAATCCCACTGCATACGGAATGAAATTCCTTTGTAGCTCAAAGTACTGATACCAGTCAATTTGAAGTCTGGGTTTGGATCACCAACAATTCCCAATTGATTTGAAGAAACATAGTTACCGTTGTTGTCAACAATACGCTTACCAGTTGGTGTGGCGTTAACTTTAGTTGTACCAGTATCTCTCAAAGAATAAGAACCTTGAATTACACCCAAAGGATATCCGTCGATTGCAAACAAACCTTCGTTGGTGAAACCATCGATAACGATTTGCTTGATATCAGAAGGAAGAGAAACTTTGTTTCTGTTCTGGAAGTAGTTTACATCAACCTGCCAGTTCCAATCTTTGTTACGGATTACATTGTAACCCAATTGCAATTCAATACCCTTGTTACGCACAGAACCTGCGTTGATTGAAGTAACAGTAAATCCAGTTGAAGGATCCAATTCACGAGAAAGGATCTGATCTTTAGAGTTTCTGTTGTAGTAAGTGAAGTCAACATTCATTCTGTTGTTGAACAACTTACCTTCAAAACCAAACTCAATCTCTTGCAACAACTCTGGTCTCAAATTTGGATTTGGAAGACGGTTAGAGATGCTGTTTGAGTTGTAAATGTTTGAACCACGATCAACAAACTGATTTGTGTTGATGCTAAGAATTGGACGTGTGTTGTAAGGAGAACCAAAGTTCGCACTTGTTGAATAACCAGCACGCAATTTCAAGTAATTCAGGACATTGTTGTTCTGAAGTGACTCGATTGCAGAAGTTGGTATAAATGAAGCACTGAACGATGGATAGAAAATTGAACGGTTGCTCTTCTCCAAGTTTGAAGACCAGCTGTTTCTTCCACCTACAGTGAAGAACAAGTATTCTTTATAACTCAACAAACCTTGAGCAAAAGCACCCAAAGAAAGGAATCTTGATTTGAAGTCGATACGACCACCATCTTCTGTATTGTTATCATGAATAACGAAGTTGTCGTGATCGAAAAGACCATAAACAAGTTGTTGAGTAGAACGCTGACCAGTTTGCTCATATGAACGATCTTGAGAGTTCAAACCTGCGTCCACATTCAATCTCCAATCAGAATTCAAATCAGCTTGCCAGTTATAAAGCAATGAGTGGTCCCAAATCATATTGAAACCTGCAACTGTTCTGTGGAAGCCCAATTGGAAGTCGTTACCACCAACTACACCACCCTTGTTCTGAGAGTAATAGTTATAGTCACCATATTGGTCATAACCCACACGATACATGATGTTCATGTTCTTGGCGATGTCATATTTAACTGACATGTTACCGAAGATCCTGTTGATCTTTTGACCGGTAAATGAGTTCTTAACAGTCCAAATTGGGTGCTGTATATCGTTACTTGGACGATAGTATACTGAAGATTTATCCAAAGGATTCTCGTAAGGTAAACCAAACAAGTCAACAGCGATCGGCGTATAAAGAAGGTTACCGAATACTGAAGATGCTGAAGGGTTAGAACCGAAACCAGTCGCAGTTGGAGGCGCTTTGAAATCAGTGATTGCATAGTTGAAAGTACCGTTAACGGTCATCTTGTTGCTCAACTTTGCAGAACCACCTAGTCCAAAGGTATTCTTGATGAGGCGGTTACCTGGGGTAAAACCTTCATCATCCATATATGTATAGTTAGCATTGAAGCTAGAACCATTTCCACCAGCGCTAGAAACACCAACAGATGTGGTTCTGATCAAACCGGTATTGAAGAAGTTCTTTACGTTATCACGGATTGGCTTGAATGCAACCTTTTTACCCTGAAACTGAGGGAAGGCAGCAGCAAGAGCAGCTGTATTGTATGGGTGGTTTACTGAATCGTATGGACCAGGATCAGCCTTGAATTTTGCTCCCCAGTTACTGAAGAACGCAAAACCAACTGATTGGTCGAAACCACCACCATATGAATACTGATAGTCAGGAAGGTTGGCTACGTTGTTCTGGAACAAAGATTGTGAAAGGGTCACTTCCATTTTCTTATTTGTTCTCTTACTAGAACCATTCTTGGTAGTTACCATCACCACACCATTACGACCTAATTCACCGTAAAGTGTAGTTGCACTCAAACCTTTCAATACACTGATATTCTCAATGCTGTTTGGATCCAAGTCCAAGAAACGGCTTGATGTAGTGTTACCATAAACGAAGCTAGCCTGGTTGTTGGTAGACGCATCGAAAGGAACACCATCCACAATGAAAAGTGGAGTAGAGCTACCAGAGATGGTGTTTACACCACGGATAACGATGTTTGTACCAGAACCTGACATACCACTCGCGTTAAGAATGTCAACACCAGGAGCCTTACCATTCAAAAGACGTACAACGTCTCCATCAGGACGAAGCTCAAGTGCTTTCTTGTCTACAGAAGCAACTGCATAACCAAGCGCTTTTTTCTCCCTGCGGATACCCTGCGCCGTTACAACCACCTCTTGAAGACCAGCAGTAGATGACTTTAGCTGAATGTTTGATAAATTTGAACCGGAACGAACCCTCAATGGATCGTATCCAACGTAAGTAACCTCTAACATAGTGTTGAGGTCCTTAACAGAAAGCGAAAATGTACCATCAGCAGCAGTGGTAGTACCCGTTTGAGTACCCGCAACTTTGATAGATACACCCGACAAAGGAGAGCCATCGGCATCCGATACCTTCCCCTTGACTGCTGTTTGCGCAAATACCCCTGGTATCGCGAAAAGCAAACAGCACATGAACAGTGTAAGTTTTCTCATGCAGTTGATTTTTGTTATTAAAACGATAAATGTCCATTGCGAATATAACAATAAATTCACACTTATGAACAAATCGTTAAAAAAACCTCTTCTTTTGTTTAAGTTTTAGTAGTGATTTTTTAAGCAGAACAAGAACGAGCAATCAATAAATTAATATGGACCTAAACACATTTATATATATATGTTCTTGACTTCAACAGCTACGGTCCTTTTTAAAAAATAAATTACCAATCTATTGATTTTCAGTTACTTATATTTTTTCATCAACCTCTCATTTGACCTATATCAATCACCTAACTATTCAAAAAAGTTATCAACAGGTCTAAAAATTAATTTTGAAGTGTGGTTTCAATTTGTAATTTAGTGGGAGAATTTAATGGGTTAGTAAGTACTGAAGGGTCGGCTTTTGCCGGCCCTTTGGTTTTTGTGTCAGTTTCACGGTTAAAGGTTAACGGTCAACTGTTATCCAACATCGCAGAATGTGTTTAAAACAAACAATAACTGTTTTATCATCTTTACATTCATTCAAATCATTACTACTTTCACTCCATGAGCAAAATCAAAAAAGCATTTTTCTGCAAACAGTGTGGATATGAGTCGGCAAAATGGACAGGTAAATGTCCTGCTTGTCATGAATGGAATTCTTTCACAGAAGAAATCATTCACAAAGAACAACCTGCTTCAAAAGAAAGCTGGAAAGAAAATTCAAACAGCAACAACAAAAGTGTTGTACTGCACGAAGTAGTTGCAGAAGAAAAACAAAGGATCATCACAAAAGATGAAGAATTAAATCGTGTGCTTGGCGGAGGAATTGTTCTTGGAAGTTTAGTTCTTGTTGCTGGTGAACCTGGAATAGGAAAATCTACACTCTTCTTACAAGATGCGTTGATGTTGCATGATTTAAAAATTCTTTATGTGAGTGGAGAAGAAAGTGAACAGCAGATAAAGATGAGAGCGAATCGCATCAATATAAAACATGATGAATTTTACATACTGACTGAAACATCCACCCAGAGCGTGTTTCAAGAGATCAAAAAAATAAAACCTGATCTGGTGATTATTGATTCCATTCAAACGATTCAATCACCCTATATTGATTCTTCACCTGGTACCATCTCACAAATCAGAGAATGCACAGCAGAGTTTCAACGCTTTGCAAAAGAAACTCAAACACCTGTTTTTTTAATTGGACACATCACCAAAGAAGGAACAATTGCTGGTCCAAAATTATTAGAACACATGGTGGATACAGTTTTACAATTTGAAGGTGATCAACATTATGCTTATCGCATTTTGAGAACGACAAAAAATAGATTTGGATCGACTGCCGAATTGGGTATATATGAAATGACTGGCACAGGTATGAAACCTGTCACCAATCCTTCAGATATTTTAATCAACCAAAAAGAAGAGCAACTTTCTGGCATTGCAATTGGTGCAACAATGGAAGGTCTTCGTCCTTTGTTGATTGAAGTACAAGCACTCGTTACACCATCGGTATATGGAACACCACAAAGAACAGCAAGTGGTTTTGATCTAAGAAGATTACAATTGCTTCTAGCAGTTTTAGAAAAAAGAGGCGGCTTTCATTTTGGCACAAAAGATGTTTTTGTCAATATTGCTGGTGGTTTAAAAATTGAAGATCCAGCAATTGATCTGGCGATGATTTTTGCTCTATTGAGCTCCTATGAAGACATCCCACTGTCACAAAAAATATGTTTTGCGGGTGAAATTGGACTCAGCGGGGAGATTCGGGCGGTTAATAGGGTTGATCAACGCATATCGGAAGCTGAAAAACTGGGATTTGAAAGCATTGTGATCAGTAAATACAATAGAAAATCTGAACCACACAAAGGTATCAAGACCATTTCAGTCGCGCTGATTGAGGAAGTTTACAGCAAAATCTTCAAATAACTAGAATTGGTGCTTGCCAATGCTTTTCATGCAATCACTCATCTTTTTTACCCGGCTTTGTGTGCAGGATGTAGGAAAAAAGAAACAGAGCCGGATGAATTGATGTGCATTTCTTGTTACAACACTCTACCCTACACAGGATTCGAAGCGATCAGAGATAACCCTGTAGAAAAGCTTTTTTGGGGAAGAACTCCTATCAGTTTTGCAAGCAGTAGTTTTTTCTATGTTGAAAGAACGCCAGTACAAAGATTGATTCATGAAGTAAAATACAAAGAGAATAAGAAATTAGGTGTGCTGTTGGGTGAAGAAATGGGTCGACTCCTAGCCCCTGCTTTCAAAGAATTTAAAATAGACAGCATGCTACCCATGCCCTTGCATCCCAAAAAACAAAAGAAAAGAGGATTCAATCAGGCTAGTCTTCTTTGTAAAGGCATCAGTAATACAACAGATTGTCATTTTGATGAAGGACTGCTCATCAGAAATACAAATACCAGTACCCAGACAAAAAAATCCAGGATCGAAAGATGGGAAAATGTACAGGATGTATTTACGGTTAGCCATCCTGAGCTATTAACTGGCAAACATGTAGTGCTGGTTGATGATGTTATTACGACGGGCGCTTCAACTGAAGCCTGTGCATCCATCTTACTGCACAACAAATGTGCATCGGTTTCTGTATGCAGTTTGGCATTTACATTATAAAAAGATAGCGCTCTTACAACTTTTTTAAACCTGATTCGTTAGTTTAGATGTACTTAAAACATAATCCATATGATCAGGTTAATCATTATCGCTTTTGCTTTTTTCGCAGCAGGTCCAGCTACAATCTACAAATTCAAAGTACCGTCTATTGATGGTGAAACCATAGATTTCTCAAAATACAAAGGGAAGAAAATTCTGATTGTCAACACCGCGTCCAAATGTGGCTATACCCCTCAGTATGCGGAATTGGAAAAACTACACAAGATGTATAAAAACAAGCTGGTGATTGTTGGATTCCCTGCCAATAATTTTGGAGGACAAGAACCAGGATCGAATGCAGAAATCAATGATTTCTGTCAAAAAAATTATGGTGTTAGTTTTACCATGGCTGAAAAAGTATCAGTTAAAGGAGAAGATATTCATCCTCTTTTTAAATGGCTGACCCAAAAATCTGAAAATGGTGTAATGGACGCTGAAATCAAATGGAACTTCACCAAGTTTTTACTGGATGAAAATGGAAAACTAGTTGCTGTTTATCCAAGTAAGGTGAATCCAATGAGTGAAGAAATTACTCAGCACCTACAATAACCACATCTGCTTCTTGTTGAGTATCTTTACGCATGCTTTTTTCAGAAGTCCCTGGTCAGCTTAGCGTAAAAGAAAAACTAATTGGATTGGTCGGCAATAACCGACTCAGCCATGCTCTATTGTTCCTTGGAAAAGAAGGCAGTGGTGCACTTCAACTTGCTCTTGCGTTTTCCCAATATATTCTTTGTGAAAAAAACAATTTAAAAAACAGCTCTGCTGCTGATCAATTGTTTGGCAATGAAAGTATCGACACTAAAGATTTAAATGATGCATGCGGTGTATGCCCGTCTTGTAAGAAAGCAGCAGCTTTAATGCATCCTGATATTCATTATTCCTTTCCTACTATAACTAAAACCGGAGTTGACAAACCTGTCTGCAATGATTTTATAACAGAATGGAGAAGTTTTATTGCAGAAACTCCTTTTGGTAATGCATACGACTGGCTGCAATGCTTGGGTGCCGAAAACAAACAAGGCAACATAACCGCACATGAATGTGAAGACATCATCAGAAAACTGAATCTCAAGAGTTTTGAAAGTGGTTATAAAATTTTAATTCAATGGTTGCCTGAATACCTGGGAACTGCTGGAAATAAATTATTAAAACTGGTTGAAGAACCTCCTGAAAAAACTTTATTCATCTTTGTAGCAGAGGATGAATCTAAAATTCTACCTACTATACTTTCAAGAACTCAACTGATTAAAATAAATCAGCTTGAAGCCAGTGATATTGCTTCTTGGCTTGTATCTGCACAAGGAGTTCCACGTGATAAAGCCAGCACACTTGCCCCTATTGCGCAAGGTAATCTGAGAGAAGCTTTTCAGCTTTTGCACCATGGTGATGAGGATTGGCAAGCTTTGTTAAGAGAGTGGCTGAACGCTATTTTAAAAAACGGTCCAGCATCTCAAGTAAAATGGGTAGAAGACATCAGTAAGCTGGGAAGAGAAAAGCAAAAACAATTTCTAAGTTATTTTATTCATCTCTTATCGATTTCAGTACACATTGCCAACACTACAAATCCACCTTCTGTTGCGGAAGAGGAGTTGGATTTTGCCATGCGTTTGCTCAAGTTAATTTCAACCGAACAGATTGAAGCTTTGGTAGATGAATTGAATCAATCATCTTACCATATTGAGCGAAATGCGAATCCAAAAATCCTCTTCATGGCCCTTACAATCAAAATATATCATATCATAAGGGATAAATCAGTAATTTTGATACACTGATAATTAAGGAAATGGGATGTAGTTCTTGCGGAACAAAAGACGGAAAACCAAGTGGATGCAAAAGCAATGGCGGTTGCAGTACAGGCGGTTGCAATAGACTTAACGTACACGATTGGCTGGCAAACCTGCCATTCTCAGACCCTGCTGTGTCTTGCAGGATTGTAGAAGTCACTTTCAATAACGGAAGCAGAAAAGAATATTTTAAAAACACTACCCTTCAATATTTTAATAAAGGTGAAGTAGTGAGTGTTGAAGGTGTTGGTGGTTTCGACGTAGGTACAGTCAATCTGAGCGGAGAACTTGTCCGCTTGCAATTAAAGAAAAAGAGAATTGCTGAAGACAGTGCCGATATAAAGAAAATTTTAAGAAGAGCCACAGAAGTCGATATACAAAAGTGGGAAGAAAATAAAGCCCGTGAGAAAGAGGCCCTTGCCAGATCACGTGCAATTGCCAAGCAGCTGAACCTTGTGATGAAGATCTGTGAAGTGGAGTTTCAGGCTGATGGAAGAAAAGCAACCTTCTTTTATACTGCAGAAGACCGTGTAGATTTTCGTGAATTGATCAAAATCTACGCAGGTGAATTCAAGGTAAAAGTGGAAATGAAGCAGATAGGTGCTAGACAAGAAGCCGCAAAAGTTGGTGGTATTGGCAGTTGCGGAAGAGAACTTTGTTGCAGTAGCTGGTTAAATGAATTCAAGAGTGTAACGACCGCAATGGCACGTTATCAAAATCTAAGTATCAACCAGACCAAACTAAGTGGCCAGTGCGGCAGATTAAAATGTTGCCTCAATTATGAGCTAGATACTTACCTGGATGCACTGCAACATTTCCCTGAGCATGCAGATGTTTTAGAAACAGCTAAAGGAAGAGCACAGCTCATCAAAAAAGATATTTTCAAAAATCTGATGTGGTATACCTTGCCCGACAGCAACAAACAATATCCATTGGATATAGAGACTGTCCGCAAGATTAAATCAATGAACGAAAAAGGCATCAGGCCTGAAGAATTAGAAACCGCAGAAGTCACAGGCGGAACTAAAGTAAAAGAAGTTGAACCGCAGTTTGTAGATGTAGTGGGTCAGATCAGCTTGCGTTCACTGGAAAGAAATGCGCAGAAGAGGAAGAGTAAAGGGAATAGGGAGCAGGGACAAGGGAGAAGGGAACAGGGAGAAGGGAATAGGGAGCAGGGAACAGGGAATAGGGAAAAGGGAATAGGGAATAGGGAGCAAGGACCAAGAAATACTCAACCTGCAAGCAGACAAACGGGAGATGCGCCAAAGCCAAGACCACAAATAGACAAAGGTTCTTCAGCACAGCAACCAAGAAGCAAGCCCACTATTCAAATCAAGAAAGGCGATCAAAACTAGCAACTGCTAGTGGTACATGAGGTAGCAAACCAACCAAACCATCGGTGCTGCAAAAAGAATTGAATCAAATCGATCCAAAAATCCCCCATGCCCGGGCATAAAACTTCCACTGTCTTTTACACCAGCTAAACGCTTGAGTCTGCTTTCTGCCAAATCACCTAAAGTGCCTGCAGTTGCTGCTACCAAAGCAATAATAAAGACCTCATAATTGGCATTCCAAATAAAATAGGATGCCACTGAAATGATGCCAGCACTTAATACAATACCGCCTAATGTACCTTCCCATGTTTTTTTAGGCGACCAACTAGACAGTGGTGTTTTTCCAATAAATGAACCTACTACATAAGCCATGGTGTCATTGATCCAGATGCCAAAAACCAATAGCATCGCAACCAACTTTCCACTGAACCCACCTAAAGCCTGAGAAAAAATACTAATTCCGTCATGCGACCAAATCCAACCAGAACGAAGGTTGATCAACAAAGCCAATGAAATAGACAGGTAAACAATACCTCCCATTAACCTCGCAAGTTGTTTCCACCTGAAATTTTTATCAAGAATGAATAACAAAGGTAAAATATAAGAACCTGCACTTACTATCCATTCACCAGCTCGACTTATATTAAATCCTCCAATAACCAATTGATCTGATACTGCCATCAACATCCAACCCCATCCATAAATTGGAAAATAGAATTGTTGCGCCACAGTCTGATTACTGTACGATGGATCAATCAAAACAGAAAGTTTCTGGTATTCATGCCAACAACCAAAATGAACAACTGAAAAAAGAATAAAAAAACTCCATTCATTCCACAACAAACCAGTTAACATCACTGCAACATAGATCAATGCAGTCTTTGCTCTTGTTGCAAAAACTTTTTTATCGAGTGCCATCTGTTAAATGCTTTTGAAACTTTTGATAAATGAAAACAAAAACAGCAAGAGCTATCACACCCCACCAAATTGGGAATTTGTCACCAACGCCATCTTCAAGAGATTGGCCTGTTGTTCTCAAGTAATAAACTTCTCCAACTCCAATTGCATTGTTGATGAAGTGTGCGATAATTGGCATCCACAAGTTGCGTGTTTGTGCATATAACAACCCTAACACAATGCTCAGGGTTAAGCGTGTAAGAAATCCATAAAACGAAAAATGTATGGCACTGAACAAGAGTGATGTTACTATTATTGCAACCCAAAAATTTCCAGTTGACCTGTGCATCATATTTTGAAAACCACCTCTGAAAAATACTTCTTCAACTATGGCAGGAACCAAAGCCATTACAACTAAAGCAATCATCAAATCACCCCATCCCTTCATTTGTGACATTACTTCAATTTGCTTCATGTAATCCTCTTCCATCGACTTAAAATACAATTCCATCTGTGGAGTCAATGGTATCAATTCAATTAAAGTAGCCATCGACCCACCGATTACAATAGTCAAAAGCATCAACAGAATAACTACCAAATAAGCAATGGGTGATGATGCTGTTTTCAGTCCAATATAGTCAAGCGGCTGCTTGCTCATCATTCTGGCTACAATTATAGTCGGCAAGAAAAAAATACAAACAGAGAGAACTGTCTGACTCACCCTTACTGGATTGGCAAATTGGGGATCAGTCATCGACAATTGCATCTGAGCCATGTCTTGCCCTGTCATCAACTGCCAAATACTTATTGATAAAAATCCTCCAATAACAAATCCAACACCCATTAGCCCTATCAAAATAAACAAGCCCGACTTCTCATTCAAACCTAACTTACTTTGTTGTTGCTGTTCCATATTTCTTCTTTGTAACTTTGCACGAATAGCATGATAAAGATAGGCAACATAAATTTACCCGACTTCCCCATCCTCCTGGCGCCAATGGAAGATGTGAGCGACCCCCCATTTCGTGCAGTGTGCAAGAAAAATGGGGCTGATTTGATGTATACTGAATTTATCAGCACGGAAGGATTGATCAGGGATGCACTAAAAAGCCGACAAAAACTAGACATATTCGATGATGAGCGCCCTGTTGGAATTCAAATTTTTGGTGGTGATGAAGAAGCCATGGCCATCAGTGCTGGTATTGTAGAAACTGTTAACCCAGATTTGCTCGATATCAATTTCGGTTGCCCAGTAAAAAAAGTGGTATGCAAAGGTGCTGGAGCTGCAGTTTTAAAAGACATTGATTTGATGGTCCGTCTTACAAAAGCCGTCATCAGATCAACTACCATTCCTGTGACTGTAAAAACGCGACTCGGCTGGGATTTTGATAGTATCAATATTGTAGAAGTAGCAGAACGCTTGCAAGATATTGGTGTACAAGCATTGTCCATTCATGGCAGAACCAGAAGTCAGCTTTATAAAGGAGAAGCCGATTGGAGCTGGATTGCAAAAGTGAAAAACAATCCAAGAATGCATATTCCCATATTTGGAAATGGAGATGTAGACTCCCCAGAAAAAGCATTGGAATACAAAAACAGATATGGTGTTGATGGAATCATGATTGGAAGAGCAGCGATTGGTTATCCCTGGTTTTTCAGAGAGGTAAAACATTTTTTTGCGACAGGCGAACATTTGGCGCCTCCTAGTTTTGAAGAGCGACTTGAAGTAATCAGGCAACATCTTCATGCCTCGATAAAATGGAAAGGACCAAAATTGGGCATCTTTGAAATGAGAAGGCATTATGCCAATTATCTTAAAGGTATTCCCAACATAAAACCATTAAGAACGCAGCTTGTCACTTTAAATAATGTTGAAGAAATTGAAGAAGCCCTGTCCTGCTTTGTAGTAGAATAAATATAGATTGTGCAGCTTGTCTGAATCACTTAATCCATAGAAATGAACTTTGAAACAATTGACTCCCCTGCTCTGCTTGTGTATCCATCCTTGGTGCGAAACAACATTGCAGAGATGATAAAAATGGCAGGTAGTGTAGATCTACTTCGTCCACATATCAAAACACATAAAACGGCAGAAGGCATCAGGATGATGCAGGAGCAAGGCATTCACAAATTCAAATGCGCCACTATCGCAGAAGCGGAACTATTGGCCATCAATAATGCCAAGGATGTTTTACTGGCACATCAGCCAGTGGGTATGAAAATCGAGCGTTTGATTGAGTTGATAAAGACCTATCCTGCTACCCTATTCTCTACAATTACAGATGATTCGCAACAAGCAGAACGAATTAATGCGAAGTTCAATGAAGCGGGAATAACACTGAATACATATATCGATCTTAATGTGGGTATGAATAGAACAGGTATTATACCTGGTGAATCTGCGTTTGAATTGTATGAATTTATTCAATCTGCTACTCATTTAAATTTCAGTGGCTTGCATGTCTATGATGGTCAGCACAGACAAGCCAATCCCATTGAAAGAGAACAAGCTTGTGAGCTTGCTTTTCAAAAAGTATATACCTGGATAGAAAAGCTTGAGCAAAAAGGGTATGCGCGACCATTGATCATTGCAGGAGGGTCACCAAGTTTTTCAATTCATGCAAAAAAAACAGATCGGGAATGTAGTCCTGGTACCAACATATTCTGGGACCATGGTTATGCAACAATTTGTCCGGAACAGCAGTTCACACCTGCCTTACATTTCCTCACAAGAGTAATTTCTAAACCAAGCGACAAAAGAATATGTCTCGATCTTGGACACAAGGCAGTCGCGTCTGAAAATGAAATTACAAAGCGAGTTTATTTCCCATCCAATACAGACCTGGTGCCAGTTGGACAAAGCGAAGAGCATTTGGTGATGGAAACTGAACAACCTGAAAAGTATAATGTAGGCGATATCTTAATTGGCATACCTTATCATGTTTGTCCAACCGTTGCCCTGCATGAATCACTCATCGCTATTGACAATGATCATATCATTGGAGAATGGCATGTAGCTGCAAGAAAAAGAAAGATCAATATTTGATGCCATACAGATTACTTAACTTTACAACTTAACCCCTAACAATGACCATACATAAAGAAGGATATAAAACGATTTTAATAACCGGTGGCGGTGTTTTCATTTTGATCATGCTTTCACTGCAATACATCAACCCATCATTGCCACTTGTTCATAATATTCTTTCAATTGTATTGGTAGCTTTTTGGTTATTTATTGTTTCTTTCTTCAGGATTCCGAGTAGAAATTACACTTGCGATGAGAATGCGATAGTATCCCCTGCCGATGGAAAGGTTGTAGTGATAGAAGAAACCTTTGATACTGAGTATTTCAATGAAAAAAGACTCCAGATTTCGGTTTTTATGAGTCCCGCTAATGTGCATGTGAACAGGTATCCATTTTCAGGGAAAGTGCTTTATAGCAAGTATCACAAAGGAAAATACCTGGTGGCTTGGGATCCAAAATCATCGACTGAAAATGAGAGACACAGTATTGTACTGGAGAATACTAAAGCGACTGTTCTCGTGAAGCAGATTGCTGGTGCATTGGCCAAAAGAATTGTGAATTATGCAAAAGTAGATGAGGCCGTTTCTCAAAATGAAGAACTTGGATTCATCAAATTTGGCAGCAGGGTAGATTTACTGTTACCTGTTGGAACAAAAGTCAATGTAAAAATTGGCGATCAAGTTAAAAACGGTATTTCCGTTTTGGCAACTTTTTCTTGATTATAAAATTTCTTTCAGTACAGCTAAGTTTTCAATTACAAAAGTGGGAACAACCTTGCCATCGTGCGGCTTCGCAGGATTGAAATACACTGTATCCATTCCCATATTTTTAGCCCCCAGGATATCAACCTCCAATGTATCACCTATCATTACACATTGATTAGCAGTCGACTTTGTTAGATTTAATGCATATTCAAATATCGCTGCATGTGGCTTCATGATACCCGCCTGTTCAGAGGTGATGACATGCGTAAAAAAGCGATCAATCCCACTGTTCTTTATTTTCTGGTGTTGTGTTATTTCAAAGCCATTGGTTATCAGGTGCATGGGATAACCTTTGCCTTGTAAATATTCCAGCACATCTATACAATTGGCAAAGAGATTGGTCTTGGTAGGCAAAATTTCCAAATAACGTTCACTCATCAGTTTTGCCAAAGCTTCATCGGTGATTTTATAATCAACCAGTGTGCGCCACATCCTTTTCCACCTCAATTCTTCCCTGTTGATATACCCCTTTCGGAATCTATCCCAGTAAATTTCATTGTGGTGATGGTAGGTTGTATGAAAATGATGAAAATCAGCTGTAGCGCTTTCATTGAGTTTCAACTCATGGAAAAGATCTAAAAGTGTGGCCTCAGAATTGGTGTCAAAATCCCAAATCGTATGATCTAAATCAAAAAAAAGCTGATCGTATTTATTCTGTTTCATGCTTTGCAAAGCTAAGCAAGGAAGAGTTCTTAACTTCGAAAAAAATTACTCCATGAAAGTAGTCATCACCGGTGCGTCACAAGGATTAGGGAAATGCATGGCAGAGCATTTTGCAAAGGACGGACACGACTTGTTTTTGTGTTCCAGGAACATGGACAAATTGCAGCATTGGCAATCAAAACTGATGACTGATTATGGTGTACAAATTACCAGTTTCAATGTTGATTTATCAACAGAGACAGAAGTAAAACGTTTTGCTGAACAGGTTTTGAAAGCGACTGACCATGTAGATATCCTCATCAACAATGCTGGAACATATGAACCAGGAAGTACGTATAATGAGCCGGATGGGCAATTAAAAAAAGTAATGGACTTGAATCTTTTTTCAGCATATCACCTAACCCGTGCTTTACTGCCTGGTATGATAGAAAGAAAAAAGGGACATATCTTTAACATGTGTTCTATTGCGGCATTAAAGGCCTATGATAATGGTGGGGCCTATAGCATAAGCAAGTGGGCGCTTACTGGTTTTACAAAGAATTTAAGAGAAGAGATGAAACCTCATAACATAAAGGTCAGCATGATTCATCCTGGGGCAACCTATACCCCATCATGGGAACAGTCGGGCATAGATCCAAAGCGATTCATGACTCCTGACGATGTTGCACAAATGGTACTAACTTCTTGCAAATTATCTGATCAGGCATGCGTGGAAGAAATCATCATACGACCGCAGCTGGGAGACATCATTTAGTATTATTCTTCATTAAACTTGTATCCTACGCCCCTAACAGAATGAAAATGTTTGGGCTCACGAGGATCGGGCTCGAAGTATTTCCTAAAACTGAGAATGAAATTGTCGATTGTCCTGGTTGTTGGAAAAACCTGATATCCCCAAACAGACTGTAGAATTTTTTCTCTTGATACTACTTCGTTTTTGTATTCTATCAGAAGCTTTAACAACATCACTTCTTTCTTACTTAGACTTAAGTTCTCACCACGGGAGTTGACAGCTGTTTGTGCTTTAAAATCAATTGTATTTCCTCCAAAAGCAAATTGATCTCCAATAGTAGAACTTACTTGCAACTTCCTGTTCTTTTCAATAAGCTTATCTACCCTCAACAACAATTCCTCAAGATTGAAAGGTTTTGTAAGATAGTCATCCGCCCCTCGCTTGAGTCCGGTTACTCTATCTGCACTACCAGATCTTGCACTGAGCATTAAAATAGGTGTCTCAATGTTTTGCAGACGAATACTTTCGCATACATCGAAGCCATCAATTTCAGGCAACATGACATCCAGAATAATAAGATCAAAATACCCTTCCTCGACTTTTTTCAATGCGATGGCACCATTTTCAGCACAAGTAATATCATACCCTTCAAGTTCAAGGTTGAGTTTTAGTGCCTCTTGCAGATTTTCTTCATCTTCTACAATTAAAATAGCAGCTTTGGATTCCCCCATTAGGATTCGTGTTTTGGTAATATAATTTTAAAAATACAGCCTTGCGGTTGATTATCAGTTAATATGAGTTGTCCTTTATGGTCTTCAATGATTTTTGTACTGAGGTAAAGTCCGAGTCCCGTCCCCTTGGTTTTTCTAATCTGCTCATCTTCCAATCGGTAAAATTTTTCAAAGACTTTAGACTTATCCTTGTCGCCTATCCCAACTCCAAAATCAGCAACAGCAATTGTTACTTCACCATTGTCATCATTGAGCGTAACCTTTATTGGGCTGGTATTTGGAGTATACTTAATAGCATTTTCAATAAGGTTGTTCAAAACCAGACGAATGAGGAATTCCTCACCAAAACATTCAACATCCTCAGGCACTTCAATTTCAAATTTTCTTGCGGGATATCTTTTTGCGAAAGACCCAACCGCCATCATTGTCATATTTGAGCAATTGAAATCCTGCTTATTGGATTGGTATCCGCCAGATTCCATTTGAGAACTCAACAGAATATTGTTGCAGAGCATATCCAACCGCTCTGTCTCATTGATGGCGTCCCCCAGCAATTTTTGCTGTTTTTCCTCGCTCAGCTGGTGTCTTTTCATGGTCTCTAGGCTGAGTTTGGTTACGGCTATTGGAGTTTTGAGTTCATGGGTTACAGCCAGCATAAAATTCTTTTGCTGAAGATGATACCGGATTTGTCTTCTTACAGCCCCATAAACAAAGATGGCACCAAAGACCGTGAAAATCAGAAAGGTCATTCCTTCTCCTATAAACTGTTTGGCATTCCTACTGTGAGCATCTTGTGCTTCATCTAATGAAATTTCACCGCCATACCCTTTTTGAATTTGCTCTTGTTGATAAGCCAGCATCTGATCATTTTGCTGGTCGAGTTCATAGTACCACCATCCCAGTGCTGCGATCAAATAAACCAATAGCAACCAGTATACATAAATGATCATTTTAAGCGGTATACGGTCGAATAAGTTTTTCATCTCAATTGACTTTTTCAATCCTGAGACCAACATTATATACATGGTCTACCGGCTCTACCCTCATGTCATGCCCAATACTGATGGCGTACTGTCCGGTCTTACTAAACTTGACCGGCTCCCGGTACAACAAAACACGGTGATCAAAGATATCATCCATTCCAGATCCTAGCCATTTGTTTTGGGTAGCCAATGGGATATCAAATCTGTCTTTTCTCTCAACACTATCCCCGGGCAACTTACTATTAAGTTTGATCCAGACATTGTTAAACTCGTAGGCATCTCCATGTCTGATTAAAAAATAGACCTGATATCTGGAAACTGTATCTTTTACTTCAAAAACAAATTCTGGCTGCTGGTTGGCGGACCAGGCATTGCCTTTCATAAAATATACTTTTTCATACAGACCCGTATCACTGCATGCAGAAAAAAATAAAGCAAGTATAATGATCTGGAATGATCTGATGAGCATAAGGCAAAGTTATGCATCATTTAGTTACATGAATCAAAACAAATGGATCAAAGAATATTCAATACCTGCTCTTTGGCCTTTTCAAGTTCATCCTTCATCTCAACTACAGCTTTTTGAATAGTAGCATCATATGCTTTTGAACCTGTTGTATTGATTTCTCTTCCAATCTCCTGTAAGAGGAAAGAGAGTTTTCTACCTTTTGATATCTCTTCTTCTTGAAGGAGAGTTCTAAAATAATTACAATGATTGGTGAGTCTTACCTGCTCTTCAGTCAGGTCGATTTTTTCTATATAATAGATAAGTTCCTGTTCAAACCTATTCATATCGACATTCTCTTTTCCCACCTGCTCATCCAAAAGCTTCAAAATGGACTCGCGGATTTTAACTTTGCGAGCAGGATCAAGTTCCAGTACTTTTTGCTGACTCTTTTCAATATTTGAGATCCTCCCCAGAAGTTCCTGTTCCAAAACAGCGCCTTCATCCATTCTGTGTTTATTGATCATGGTAATGGCATCTTGCAGTGCTGCTTTAAAAACATCCCATTCCGTTTCAGCAACTACATCAGTTGAGTTGGCAACTACCTCAGGTAGGCGAAGAATTGAAGAGAGCAACTGACTATCATCTGCATTCAACTGATCAGCCAATGTCTTTAATTGTTGGTAATAAGATGCAGCAAGATCAAGATTGATGGACGAAGGCTTTGAAGCTCCGTTCTGTTTGATGGAAACTGTACACTCAACACTACCTCTGATTAATTTCTCTGCAAGCAGGCTTCTGATCTCGAATTCATAAGGCTTTAACTGCACAGGCAATTTTAATAAAAGTTCAAATTGCTTGCCATTCAGCGATCGAATTTCAATGATAAAATTCTTCTCATTAATGGTGCGCTCAGACCTTCCATAACCTGTCATCGATCTTAACATAAATAAAATTTAGTGCAATGTAAGTATAAAAAAACAGCGTCCGGTTGAAACCGGACGCTGATATATAGATGGGTTAATAAGTACCGGGAATAAATTCCCTTCACAATATTATAAATATATTTTATCAACAGAAAATATTTTATCTATTATTTTATTCACACTTTCAATCACATTTGTGAATTACCGCTATTTGTTTTTGAAAATGATGCATTCAAAATACTAAGTTGACATAGCAGTATCTTTGTGTGAAATCAACTAAAATGAAATTTCCTTCACCTGTTTCTGTATCATGGATTGCAACATTAATCAATGCAAAAATAGAAGGCAATACAAATGGAAATTGTCTTGGCATTAATGAAATTCACAAGGTTGAAGAGGGTGATCTTGTTTTTGTTGATCATCCCAAATATTACAAAAAATGCATTGAGTCTGATGCATCATTCATCATCATCAACCAAAGCACAGAATGCCCGCCACATAAGGCTTTGCTGATAGTAGACGAACCATTTGAAGCCTATCAGAAAATCGTTTCTCACTTCCGTCCTTTTCATCTGCAGACAAGTATGATTCATGCATCTGCAAGCATTGGTGAAGGCACAATGGTAGCACCAAATGTATATATTGGAGAAGATGTTGTGATTGGAAAAAATTGCATCATTCATCCAAATGTTACCATCGCATCTCATTGTATTATTGGAGATGAAGTAATCATTCAGGCAGGGACAATAATTGGGTCTGATGCGTTTTATTACAATTCAAAAAAGGACAGGTCGGTTTGGTATAAAAAAATGAAAAGTTGCGGAAGGGTGGTTTTACAGAACCATGTTGAGGTAGGTGCAGGTTGTACAATTGACAGAGGAGTAACACATGATACCATCATTGGAGAAGGTACAAAAATGGATAACATGGTACATATTGGTCATGATGTTGTGGTTGGAAAAAATTGTTTGTTTGCTGCACAAGTGGGTATCGGTGGCGCAACAGTAATTGAAGATGGAGTGATTCTGTGGGGACAAGTTGGCGTTAGCAAGACACTCACAATTGGTGCAAATGCAGTGGTGATGGCACAAACTGGTGTACCGTCTAGTCTCGCAGGTGGTAAGGTTTATTTTGGTTATCCTGCTGAAGAAGCTGTCGCCAAAAAAAGAGAACTGGTTTGGATCAAAAGAATTCCTGAAATGTGGGAAATGCTCAAAAAAGGAAATACTAAAGAATAGTAACTAAGATTTAGATAAAGTTGAAAAGCGAATCATCTACATTTTGCTTAAATAGTAGGAACAGGATTCTTCAATTGTTTGCTGTAGCGGTTTAAATGAAAAGCCAGGCAGTGCTTTTAAAATCTTGGTATTATCAAACTTAACAGTCTGCTGAGCTGTCTCTGCTGTCTCTTTGGTCAGCAAAGGATCTTGACCCGTTATCCAACCTTTAATGGCTTCCAACCTCCACACTAAAGCAGCTAACCATGGTGTAACTTTTCTGCTTGGTGGCTTTTTTCCAAACCCTTTGGCCATTGCTGTAAATAAACCGCGGTAAGTCCAGTTTTCAGCCGATAAAATAAATCGTTCCGCAGTTATCTCACAATCCATCAACATCACCATTGCTTTTGCCACATCTTCACCATCTACAAAACCACTACTGCCCTCTGTATACCAGGGAAACTCATTGTATGCATTTTTAAAAGTAGCACCGGAGCCAGAATGCCAATCACCCTTCCCAAGAATAATAACTGGATTTACAATAACGGCATTCAATCCTTCTGCAATTCCACGCCACACTTCAAGCTCACCTAAATATTTGGTTTTACCATATACCGATGGGTTGGCATTATCATCCCATTTCACGTTTTCAGTCACGGTTTGCCCATTTCGCTTTCTACCAAGAGAGGCAACAGAACTTACATGAATCAATTTATTCACTCCTGCAGCAAGACAAGCATTTACAACATTTGCAGTTCCATCTACATTGATCTTGAAAAGATCTTTTACTCGTTTTGGACTGAATGAAACCAGACCTGCACAATGATAGACTTTATCACAATCCTCCATAACCTCAGCCAAAAGCAAAACGTCCAGAATATCACCTTGGATCCAGGTAACCTGCGCTTGTTCTTCAAGACTCAACTGCGGTGGAATTTTTGAGCGGTAAATAGCAATTACAGGCTCATTTGTTTTGAGCAATTCACGGATGAGATAAACACCCAGCAAACCTGCAGCACCTGTAACAAGGGTTTTTTTATTCATGATCAAATACCGCTGAACTGTTCTAGGAACCTTACATCGTTCTCACTAAACAGGCGGATATCGGTAATACCATATTTTAACAATGCAGGCCTTTCCACTCCCATCCCAAATGCAAATCCAGTGTATTTCTCAGGATCAATTCCGCAATTTTTTAAAACATTAGGGTGCACCATTCCACATCCAAGAATTTCAAGCCAGCCAGTTCGCTTACAAACTGAACAACCATCACCTTTGCAAAGCATGCAACTGATATCCATCTCAGCACTGGGCTCAGTGAATGGGAAATAACTTGGCCTGAACCTTACTTTCACATCTTCTCCAAACATTTCTTTTACAAAAAAGTATAATGTCTGTTTGAGATCTGCGAAGGAAACGTTTTCATCGATATATAAACCTTCAACCTGGTGAAAGAAACAATGTGAACGGGCGCTGATGGTTTCGTTTCTATAAACCCTACCCGGACAAATAATCCTGATAGGTGGTTTATTCCTTTCCATTTCCCTGATCTGAACATTGCTGGTATGTGTCCTTAATAAGATGGCTGGGTCAGTTGACAAATAAAAAGTATCCTGCATATCTCTGGCTGGATGATTTTCATCCAGGTTCAATGCAGTGAAGTTGTGCCAGTCGTCTTCAATTTCCGGACCTTCTGCCACTGTAAATGAAAGTCGCTGAAAAATTTCAACAATACTATTGCGCATTAAAGTAACAGGATGTCTGCTACCTACTGGCAATGGAGTTCCTGGCAAGCTAATATCTATAGAGGCTACATTTGAACCACCCTGTGCATCGGTTTTTTCTTTTTCCTCATTGTATTTTTCTTCAGCCAATGCTTTGAATGCATTCATGGTCTGACCAAACTCTTTTTTCTGATCTGCTGGAACATTCTTCATCTCACCCATCAGAGCTTTTACAATTCCTTTCACTCCAAGAAATCTGATACGAAACTGTTCTAATGCATCTGCATCAGCTGCAGCAAATCCTTTGATTTCTGCACTGTATTGTTCAATTTGCTTTTGGATCTCTTCCATGTTGCGAAGATAATGAATCATAAGATCTTTGTCCCACTACAACTACACTGGAAAATTCAACACCGCCATTCAATTTATCATGAGTTTACAGTAGGTTTGCTTAAACTTTTTACATGTCATTTTATAGCCTCACTGATTTTTTAGAACCTGTCCACCTGGCCATGGTTTCTGGAGATGCAGAAATAAGGGAAGGTCAGATTGGCAAAACCCTAATGATTTTTCAAGATGAAATGCCTGATTTGTCTACTGCGGATGTAATAATTGCCAGCTGTAATGATCTTAGAGGCGATGGGGATTTATTCAAGGATGGTGCTGGTACAGATCAAATCAGGAAAGAATTTTATGCATTATATCAGTGGCACAAGGATATTAAAATTGCAGATATTGGCAACATCAGATCAGGTGCTTCTGTAAGCGACACATATGCGGCAGTAAAAGCAGTCGCCACCGAATGCCTCAACCTTGGAAAACGATTTCTATTGTTGGGTGGATCACATGATCTGACACTAGCCTTGTACGAAGTATACCAGAACAAGGGTAAAATTATTGAGGCGACAGGCGTAGATGCGTATATTGATTTATCAATCGACAACCCGGTTCGTTCCAGAAATTTTCTAATGGAAATGCTTACTGGAGACCCCAACTTTATCAAACACTATAATCATATCGGTTTCCAAAGCTATTATGTTCACCCCACTATGCTGGAGACCATGGATCAATTAAGATTTGATTGTTACAGATTGGGTAAAGTGAAAGAAAATATTGAAGAAATGGAACCTGCTTTTCGCAGCAGCGACTTATTGAGCTTTGATCTTTCAGCATTAGGCTCCCCTACTTTCTGGGAAGGAAGTAGTCCCAATGGATTCAATGGTGAAGAAGCCTGCACCTTAATGAGATATGCAGGCATGAGCGACAAAATGAAAACACTTGGTATTTTCGGATACAACCACAAAAACGATCCTAATTCAAATTTAGCAAAACAGGTCTCGCAGATGTTGTGGTACTATATAGATGGTATCCACGTAGGAAGAACCGAAGCTTCCCTCAATGAAAAAGAAATGTTCATTGAATGTCATATTGCATTTGGTGCAGTAGAAACAACATTTATCAAGAGCATGAAAACAGGCAGATGGTGGATGAAGATGCCTGATAACAATTATGTGCCCTGCTCTCAAAATGATTTCAACCAGGCAGGAAACAATGATATTCCTGAAAGATGGTTAAGGCTTCAGGAAAGAAACTAAGCAGAATCATGAATAAACTTTTTTCATTACTGACAACAGTTATTTTTTTGAGCAGTTGCTCGATGCAACATACTATTCAAAAAAACGCAAAAAAGCTTTTACTCAATGACCCAGCTTTGGCCCATGCGCATGTTGGTATTGCAGTCCATGACCCCTCTACCAACAAGTACACTTATCAGCACCAGGCTGATAAATTATTTGTACCCGCAAGCAATGTAAAAATTGTTACAGCTTATGCTGCATTAAAAAATCTTCCAGAGTTTTTACCTTCTGCAGTCTGGACCGAATTGGATACTGCCATTCTCATTACACCAATGGGAGATCCCAGTTTTTTACACCCTGATTTTAAAAAACATCCTCTTTTTGATCGTTTGAAATTGGCTTCCAAGCCTCTGTATATGCGCAATGACAATTGGAATACCCCTGCTATTGGCAATGGGTGGAGTACAGATGATTACAATGAAGATTATCAGGCAGAAAGAAATGCTTTCCCTGTATATGGCAATCTGATTCAATGGTTTCAGGAGAGATCCATCAAAGAAAATCCAACCACCCCACAAGACACAATTGATATTTTCATTTATTCCAATCCAGAAATCAACTGGTCGGTTGATTTTGGAAAATCAAGCAACAACTTCCAGGTAAAAAGAAAAGAGCACGACAATTTCTTTGTACTATCGGAAGGAAAAGAAAAATCTGCCATACAAGCTGTCCCTTTCATCACAAATGGATTACTCAGCGGCTTAACCTTATTAAAGGATAGTCTTGGTAAAGCTGTGCAAATTGCAGATGAAGAGCTGATCCAATATTCAAAAGGCCAATCTGGCATAATAATCCATTCACAACACCGGGACTCCCTGCTTCAAAAAATGATGTACAGGAGTGATAATTTTTATGCCGACCAAAGTCTGCTCATGATCAGTCAAATGCATTTGAACCGAATGGATGAGGCTGCAATCATTCAAGAACTGGTGAAAAAAGACTTGAGTCAGTTGCCGGTAAAACCCCGATGGACAGATGGAAGTGGACTCAGCAGGTACAATCAGTTTAGTCCCTCAGACATGATTGTTGTTCTCAATCAATTAAAAGTTGAGCAAGACTGGCAAAAAATAAAAACCATCTTCCCTAAAGCTGGTCAGGGTACCCTCCGAGCACTTTCCGATAAAAGAGAAGAATTTATTTACGCAAAGTCCGGTTCTATGAGTGGTATCTACTGCTTGAGTGGTTATGTACTCACAAAAAAGGGCAAATGGATGAATTTCTCCATAATGGTGAACAACCACGATAGCAACACAAGCACAGTAAGAAAAAAAGTTGAAGCTTTTCTGCAATCGCTTTAATCAAATTCCAAAAACACCACTTAAGTAGTCGTTTTTCACTTCTACATAAATAGGTTTCCCGTCAAAATGAACTTTGGGCTGAGTGCATGTTGATAATAAATCAATTAACTCCAGCATTTCCTTTTCATCGAGTTTGGTTCCGACTCTTATACCATGTTTTCTGGCTAAGGTCTTGCTGATTCTTTCTTTATAGGACTGATGGAGTTTTGATGTACTATCTTTCACATCTTCCAAAATCATTTCAATCACAGATTGATTGTTTTCTGTTGGATGATCAGCCGGACTTCCCTGCACCAGGAATGTATTGTTACCAAAAGGTTCTAACTGATACCCCAGGTGTAAGAGATCAGACAAAATAGATTGCAAAAGTTGTGTATCTGAAGGTGACAAGGAGATGGCCTGAGGAAATAGTTCTTGCTGAATGGTCATCGGTTTTCCTCCCCAGGCAGCATTGAATTTTTCAAAAAGAATTTGCTGGTGAGCCAATTGCTGATTGAGAATGATCAGTCCATTTGTATTTTCATAAACCAGGTAGGAAGCATGCAACTGCATTACCTGTGAAGGCAAGGTTGACATAAAAGAAGGTACCGAAGTTTTCGACTGCAGCAATTCCCCTGCCATAAATTGTTGTTCAGGCATTTCAGTTTTGGGAGCTGATTCAAAGAAACTGCGCCAGTCCTTCAAATTACTTGAAGATTCAATCTTGTGCGCCTGGTTTCGATCGACAAACGATTTGTATAATCCTCCTGATGCAGCTTGCTCTTGTCGAACTTGCGTGAAAGGTTTTTCAACAGCATCCAATTGCTGAATATTCGGATCAAGTTCAAAATCTAATGCAGGAGCAATACTGAACTGTGCCAAAGCATGTCGGATAGCCGATTTAATGAAAGCATAGACTATTTTATCATCATCAAATTTGATCTCCTGTTTGGTAGGATGAACGTTAACATCTACATGCGCTGGATCCAAGTCAATAAACAAGACAAAGAATGGAAAAGATCCTGGCTGAATAAGTTCCTCATAAGCACTAACAACTGCATGATTCAAATACGCATTGCGTATGAAACGGTTGTTGACAAACAAATATTGATCTCCACGTGTTTTTTTCGCTGTATCAGGCTTTCCAATGAAACCAAACACATTGAGGTAGTCGGTTTTCTCCTCCACTTGTACCAAACGCGTTGCATAACTATTCCCCATCAACTGAATAATACGTTGCTTGAGATTACCTTTTTCTAAATGAAAAACTTCCTGACCATTACTTGTCATGGAAAAAAATATATTGGGGAAAGCCAGCGCAACATGCATGAACTCATCAGTAATATGTTTCAGTTCAACCACATTACTCTTTAAGAAATTCCTTCTTGCAGGCACATTAAAGAAGAGATTCTTCATGCTGATACTGGTACCTACCTCACAAGCACAAGGTGTTTGATCTACAATTGTACTGTTTTCAATTTCAATTGCTGTCCCCAACTCCTGTTCAGCAGTTTTCGTCTTCATCGATACCTGTGCGACAGCTGCTATGGAAGCCAAGGCCTCACCTCTGAAACCCATTGTCTTGATCGTGAACAAATCTTCAATAGCATTGATCTTGGATGTTGCATGTCGCTCAAAACAATTTCTTGCATCAACAGGATCCATCCCTCTCCCATTATCAATTACCTGTAAAAGAGATTTACCCGCATCCACCACAACCAGCTTGATTTCAGTGGCTCCGGAATCGACTGCATTTTCAAGCAATTCCTTAACAGCACTGGCCGGACGTTGAATCACTTCACCGGCAGCAATCTGATTGGCAATATGAGGAGGTAAAAGTTGAATTGGGTTGGGCATCAACAAACAAATTTCATAACTTCAAAAATAACAAATAGACACCGTATGATCACGAGAAAAACAACAGTGTTGGCTCTCTTTTTACTGATTGGATCTGTCAGTTTTGCACAAAAAGCATCCCAATGGGCAGATAGTGTATTAAAAACCTTGAACGAGGATGAAAAAATTGCCCAGTTGATCATGGTTCGGTTGTCTGCTATCGACCTCAGGACAAGAAAAATTAGTTTTTACGACACAACGGTAGAACGTGACATCAAACAATTTAATATTGGTGGTATCTGTCTTTTTCAGGGGGCTCCTGTTAAACAGGCCAATCTTGTCAATTATTTTCAGTCCATTGCCAAAACCCCAATTCTAATTGCAATTGACGGGGAAACAGGAGTGGGAATGCGGTTGGATAGTGTTGCTAACCTACCCAAAATGATGATGCTGGGGGCAATGAGGGACAGCAGTATAGTCTATACTTATGGACAATGGGTAGCAGAACAATGCAGACAAATGGGCATACAAGTGAATTTTGCACCCGTCGCAGATGTCAACAACAATCCTAATAACCCAGTAATCAATGATCGCTCATTTGGAGAAAATAAATACAAAGTAGCCAACATGGCCATACAATATATGCTGGGCATGAAAGCAGGTGGCATAATGGGAAGTGGTAAACATTTTCCTGGCCATGGCGATGTTGATGTTGACTCACACCTCGCCCTTCCTCAAATCAGTAAATCAAAACAACAACTAAACGAACTGGAACTTTATCCTTTCAAAAAATTATTTGAAGCAGGAGTTGGAAGTGCCATGGTAGGACACCTTTTCATTCCTGTGATAGATAGCACTCCAAACAGAGGATCTTCTGTTTCAACAAAAACCATTACAGGCCTTTTAAAAAATGAGATGGGTTATAAGGGATTGATTTTTACTGATGCACTGGAAATGAAAGGTGTTGCAGATGCTTATCCTAATGGAGCAGCAGGAGTAGAATCATTAATAGCAGGGGTTGATATGCTTTGCTTACCTGGAGAAGTATCTACTGTTATCAATAAAACAAAAGAAGCCATTGCTGCAAACAGAATCAGCTGGGAACAAATTGAAGAACGTGTGAAAAGAGTATTGGAAACAAAATACGAGACAGGTCTATCCAATTGGAAGTCGGTTCCTACTGAAGGACTCACAATGAGATTAAATGAAAAAAGCAATGCAATCAAACAATTGGTAGCGGAAAAAGCAATCACACTTGCCAAGTATGATGATCCTTCATCTTTTCCTTTGGCAACAGACAGAACAGGCAAGTATGCATTGATTGATATAGCAAAAAACAAATCGACTGCTTTCAGTAATGAAATGAGAAGAAATTACAATGCTGATATTTTTTTATTCGACCATAGTAAGTCGCAAGCTGAAGCAGATAGTTTATTCAACTACCTGTCCACTCACTATGAAAAAATCATTGTGGCTATTCATGAGTTACCCAGGTACCCAGCTAATAATTTTAACATGAGTAAGGCTGCTGTAGCACTGGTGAATAATATAAGCAGGAATAAACCAACGAATATTTTCATTTTCGGTAATCCTTATGCAGCAAAGAGTTTTTGTGAAAGCAAAAATATCATTGCCTGTTACGACGATGATCCTATTACGCATCGTGTAGCTGCGAATATGCTACTTGGTGTACAAGCGCCAGAGGGACAACTTCCTGTCAGTGTTTGTCCCGCTATGCCCGCTGGAACAGGATTTACCATACCGGTTAACCATCCAACTGTTTTAATAGAAGATGATCAACCAATTCAACGAATTGACTCTATTATCATGGATGCTATTGCAAAAAAAGCTGCACCAGGCATGGTATTGATGGCCTTTAAAAATGGGAAGGTGGTGGCTCAAAAAACTTATGGTAAGACAAGTTACAAAGAAGGAACAGCCACTTCAATAGAAACGGTTTACGATATGGCTTCTGTCACCAAAATTTGTGCAACCACCCTTTCTGTAATGAAGTTGGTTGATGAAGGAAAAATAAAACTGGATCAACCACTTGGAAATTATTTACCATGGGTAAAAGGAAGTGATAAAGAAAATCTAATCATAAAAGACATCTTGTTACACCAGGCTGGCTTAAAAGTATATATTCCATTTTACAAGGAAATTGCAGACAGCATAACCATGAAAGCGCTTCCTGGGTATTTCAGTAAAAAAGCGGATAATAAGTATGGCGTAAAAGTAGATGACTCACTATACATGAGGTCTGATTGGGTAGACACCATGTATAAACGCATTCTTGTTTCTGCAGTCGACAAGAAAAAACAATACGTATACAGTGATAACGATTTTATTTTATTAGGAGAATTGGTTAAATCGGTTAGTGGCTTGTCGATTGACCAGTATGCAGCAAAATATTTTTATCGACCCATTGGATTAAGAAGTACAGCATTCAATCCAACTTCTTCAATCAGCAAGCAAGCTATAGCTCCAACAGAGCAAGACCCTTACTTCAGACAAAGATTGGTAAGAGGTTATGTTCACGACCCAGGTGCTGCCATGTTTGGAGGCGTATCCGGACATGCAGGCTTGTTCAGCAATGCCTATGAAATTGGCGTACTGATGGAGATGGTAATGAATGGAGGTGTTATCAATGGCAAAAGATATCTTTCTACTAATACAGTAAATTTATTTACCACTTATCAAAGTGATATCAGCAGAAGGGGACTTGGATTTGATAAAGCGGAAAAGGACAATGCTAAAAGAGCAGTAGCCTATCCTACATTAAATACATCTGCACTTGCATTTGGACATACTGGATTTACAGGAACTTGTGCATGGGCCGATCCAGAAAAAGGAATTGTATTTGTTTTACTTGCCAACAGGGTTCAACCTACAGCCAGCAATACATTTGGGGACTTGAATGTTAGAGGGAAAGTAATGGAAGAAATCTTTAAAGCATATTGAGCTGAGTGCGCACCATTGCTTTAGCTGCTACCCAGGCTTTGTGGTAGTTTGGAATTCTGATACGTTCTTCAAGAATGCGTTGCGGTTGAACTGCCTTGATTTTTTTGAATAAGCTCAAGTAATATTTATAAGCAAGATAGACACCGAATCTTGCTTTAAGAGGAAGCTTGATGATTCCCTCATAAGCATCTCTGAAATCTTTTTCAATATCCTGTTCTATACTATCCTTCATTTCAGGAGTAAAAGCATTGAAATCAACACCAGGAAAATATACTCGGTTGAGCTGCTGGTAATCAGCACTTACGTCACGCAGGAAATTGACCTTTTGAAATGCAGAGCCTAGTGATTGTGCACTGGGTCTGAGTTTTTCGTATTGCTCTTGATTACCATCACAAAATACATATAAGCACATCAAGCCTACTACTTCAGCACTTCCATAAATGTATTCAGCATAGCCATTTGCATCATAGCTGGCTTTTTCTAAATCAAATTCCATGCTTTTGAAGAAAGCCTCAACCAATGCCAAATCAATATTATAACGGTTCACCGTTATCTGAAAACTATGTAAAATGGGATTAAGACTGATTCCTCTTTCAATGGCGTCGTAAGTTTCTTTTTTGAAATTTGAAAGCAGCAATGCTTTATCGTGATCATGAAAAGTATCGACTATCTCATCAGCAAAGCGAACCAGTCCGTAAATATCATAGATAGGCCCCTGAATATCCGCATGCAACAACTTGATAGCACTGCTGAAAGAAGTGCTGTATCGCTTTGTTGTAACGCGACTGCATTCGTGTGAGACATCGTGGAAAATTCCTATCATATAACGTTGAACTTATTTTTGGCCAGAGCTCTCTCAAGTTAAACAATAAAACGCAGTTAGTTTTAGTTTGTTCAAAGAGTTTATCTGTTTTTTATTTTTTTATGTATTCAATTCCTTGTTGACCAAGCTTGCAACTACTTCCCCACTGATTAAACTTGGTGGCACACCTGGTCCAGGTACGGTCAATTGTCCTGTGTAATAAAGATTTTTAACCTTCTTACTCTTACACGATGGCTTAAGGTTAGCTGTTTGCATCAGGGTATTGGCCAATCCGTAAGCATTCCCTTTGAAGGCATTGTAATCAGCAATGAAATCCGCATTGCAATATGCACGTTTATATACCAGGTGTTCTCTGATGTCAACTCCAGTTCTATCTTTCAATCGATCACATAGGATTTCAAAATAATGCGCTCTTACTTTCTCATCATCGCCATCTAATCCTGCTGCAATCGGTATAAGGAAGAACAGATTCTCTCCACTCGCTGGAGCTTGTGTTGGGTCAGTAACCGATGTAGCACTTAAATAAAATAATGGTTCTTTAGGCCATGAAGGTGTAGTATAAATTTCTTTTGCATGTTGGTCAAAAGGGACATCAAAAAACAATGAATGATGGAGTAGTCCTGGTATTTTACAACCGGTTCCAACATAAAAAATCAAACACCCCGGAGCCATCACTCGCTTGTCCCAGTATCTTTCTGTATACGACTGGTATTGAGGTTCAAGCAACTTCGTTTCAATAAAATGATAGTCAGCTGCACCCACTATTACATCTGCATACATTGGTGCCGCACCTTCAATGCTAACACCTTTTGCTATACCATTTTCAACCAGTATAGCGTTTACATTACTATTGAAATGAAATTTTACACCTTGTTCTGTTGCAAGCTTTTGCATGCCTTCAACAATTTTATACATCCCACCTTCAGGAAACCATGTACCCAATTTGATATCGGCATAATTCATTAGACTATACAAGGCAGGCGTATTTTCTGGAAGTGCTCCAAGAAAAAGTACGGGGAACTCCATCATTTGCCTGATCTTGGGATGCTTGAAGTATTTGGCAATATGTGCTTTGATATCACGAAAAACATCAAGTTTGAAAAGACCAAGCACCAATTCAAAATCCATGAATTCAAGGAGTGATTGTCCTGGTTTAAATACCAATTTATTGATTCCAACCCTGTACTTGTATTCAGCTTCTTTCATGAAGGCATCCAACTGTTCCCCAGCGCCAGGTTCAAGTGAATCAAAGAGTTGTTTGAGCGACTGATAATCAGCCGGAACATCCATGTGGTCTTGATTCCAATAAATTCTGTAAGAAGGATCTAATCTGAGCAGTTTATAATAGTCGTGAACACTTTTATTGAACTGTGCAAAATATCGTTCAAAAACATCGGGCATCCAATACCAGCTGGGACCCATATCAAAGGTGAATCCTTCAGTTTTAAAATGCCTGCATCGCCCACCGGCTTGATCATGCTTTTCAATTACATCGACTTCCCAGCCGAATTTCGACAAAAAAGTAGCTGCTGAAAGTCCAGCGAATCCACTTCCAATTACAATTGCTTTTGGGGACACAGGGGAAAGTTAGGTTAAAACTTGTTAATCTGATCTTTTAATAACCTTCTGGCAAAGTGAATTCTACTTTTGATTGTTCCCAAAGGCTCATTGAGCATATCAGCAATTTCATGGTATTTGTAACCTTCGAAATACAACATGAAGGGCTGTTTGAAAATACTAGGCAGTTCGTGAATTGCTTTATTGATATCTTTCATTCTGATGGTAGTCTCGGCACCATTAGGAACTGCAGCCTGATTGTGATCAAGCAAAAATTCGTTTGGAGTATTATCAAAAATGGTGTTTTGCTTAGACTTCCTTCTATAGTTATTGATGAAAATATTACGCATGATGGTATACAACCATGCTTTGATGTTTGTGCCAACACTGTATTTTTCTTGATTAGACAATGCTCTGAACATCGTCTCTTGCAACAAATCCTTCGCACTTTCCTGATCTTTCGTCAACGTAACTGCAAAGGGTTTCAGGTATTCAGAATTCTGAAGTAAAAGTTGATTGAATTCTCTAGTTGACATGTTTTGTTTAATTTTCTTAAATCAAATTTAAACAAAAAATATTGAGCTAACCTAATTTTTGTTTAATTTTTTATTGCCCTAAATTAAACAATTATAAAGACTTGAAAAATAATGATTTACAAAAGAAACTCTTTTGAAAATCAAGCTAAACTAGCACAAAAAAAGGGGGAATTCAATGATGCTAGACCAATTCTGTGATGAATTCAGTCACTTCCTGCAATGATTTTTTGAAGTGAATTTGAGCAGGAATTTTCTTTTCGTAGGTGGCCGCTAATCTTCCAGATATGATCACTGGAGTTGCATTGAATCGCTTAAGCGACTGTTGTAAAAATTTCTCGAAATTGAAAACACTCGATACAGATGTGAGGTGGGTATAAATGAAATCAGGTTGCTTGTATTTTACAACATATTCAACATCTTCTAGTGGAACATTTGTACCCAAGTAGTATACTTTGATTCCTCTGTTCTTCAACAAATATTGGATGAACAACAATCCTAACTCATGAAACTCTCCTTCGGGAAGAAAGAGGAGTCCTGATTTTTTTAATTTGAAAAGTGGATTAACCGCCTCAGTTCCCACGATCAATTTCTGACGAATGATATTGGATACAAGGTGTTCCTGTGCAGGGTTGATGTGCCCTGTAATCCAGAGTACACCGATTCTTTCCATAAAAGGGAAGATGATCTGGTGAATTGTTTTTTCAATTCCTTTCGCTCTGATATGATCTTCCATTAAACCTTCAAATCCCTCCAAATTCATATCGACCATCGCCTGAATAAGCGAATTGACAATACGCTCTTGTTGCGCTTGAAGGTTGTTGATACTCAGGATTTTTTCCTTCATATCATTTTCATTCATCTTGTCGATATGTGAGATCTTGAAGCCGTATTTGTTAAGCAAAGAAATATTCAAGATCCTCTTGAGTTCTTCGTTGTTGTAATACCTTATGTTGGTATCTGTACGTTGTGGTTTCAGGAAATTGTAACGCTGTTCCCATATACGGATCGTGTGGGCCTTTATGCCCGTAAGGTTTTCAAGATCTTTGATGGTAAATGCGTTCATGTAGGCTATAACAAGGAATTGTGAGAAATTGTTGCAAGAAGATATTTATAGTCGCTGGTTTAAACCCTAGATATTTCCTTAAAAACAGATGCAAATGTAAAAAACTGTAGGAAATGGCATAATTCCTATTGATTTTAGTCTTCTTGTTTAATCTATTTATCCATTTTCAACTTATATATAAACAAAACCCCCAGGATTTGGGGGGCTTAAAATAAATATATTTTAAAAATAAATTCTAGTTTTCGATAATTGCCATCAATTTTTGGAGGGATTTAGAGAATTTGAGTTGTTTTAAGCCCTGCAGATGCCTTTCATGATGAAGGTCGCTTCCAAGTAAACTAATCAAATCCAATTCCACCAATTGCCCTGCAAAACGCTGCACTTCCTTTCCATAGTATCCTGAGAAAGAGAGCAGGTTAGATTGAAGTTTACAGCCTATATCTTTTAATTCACTAAGTTCTTTGGTTTTCCCTGCATAATACAAATAACGTTCTGGGTGTGCCAAAACCGGTTGGTATCCCTGCACCTGCAATTCAAACAAGATGTCTTTGAGTTGTAAAGGTGGTTGTAAGAATGAAACTTCTATCAGTACCCAATTTTCACGGATAGTCCTCAAAGGCTTTTTGTGTTTCAAAAGAAATTCCAGGTGCTCATCCACCATGTATTCTGCAGCAGCAGTAACATCAACATTCATCTTATTTTCACTCAAGGCAGTTTGCAATAAGGTAGAAGCTGCATTGATGGTTTCATCATTGTTTTTCCAGATATCCTGCATTACGTGAGGCGTTGCAGTGAATTGCTGGAAGCCTAAATCCATCATCCCTTTTATCAAGTGAATGGAAGTTGTAACATCTGGAGATCCATCATCTATGCCTGGAAGTAAATGAGCATGCACATCGGTTTTTAGCTGATGAAAAGGAAAAATTTCTTTTTGTTTTCTATGAAAAAAAGAAAACATGCTACAAAAAACTCAATTTAATCATGTAGAGATTATTGCCTTGATTGGTATTCCTGGTAGACCAGTTCCAATCCTTTTTTAAGCGGAAGTGTGTACTTCCATCCCAGTTGGTTCAATTTGGATACATCCATTAATTTTCTTGGCGTACCATCAGGCTTTGTGTGATCATATACAATTGAGCCTTCATAACCAACCACTTCTTTGATCAATAAAGCAAGATCACTGATTGATATGTCCTCGCCGGTACCAATATTCACCAAACCCTCATCACTATATGTATTCATGAGGAATACACAGGCATCTGCAAGATCATCCGCATGTAAAAATTCACGCTTAGGTGAACCGGTGCCCCAAATGCTAACTTCCGGCGCATTGTTGATTTTGGCTTCATGAAACTTCCGGACAAGCGATGGTAAAACGTGTGCATTTTGCAAATCATAATTATCGTTCGGACCATAGAGGTTGGTCGGCATGACTGAAATAAAATCACAGCCGTACTGACTTCTATAGGCATCACACATTTTGATACCTGCAATTTTTGCTATAGCATATGGTTCGTTGGTGGGCTCCAATAAACCCGTCAATAAATACTCCTCTTTTAGTGGTTGAGGCGCTAATTTGGGATAAATACAAGATGAACCAAGGAACATCAATTTCTTCACTCCAGTTGCGTAAGCAGAGTGGATGATATTACTTTGGATCATGATGTTCTCATAAATAAAATCAGCCCGATAGGTATTGTTGGCAAGGATTCCACCCACTTTTGCAGCCGCAAGAAAAACATATTCTGGACGCTCTGCTTCAAAAAATTCATTTACCCTTTCCTGAATCCTCAGATCAAGTTCTACTGATGTTCTGGTTATTATATTAGCATAACCCAATGCAGTTAGTCGCCTGTGTATGGCAGAACCTACCATTCCACGGTGACCAGCTATAAATATTTTTTCCTCTTTATTCATGAGCATCATTCACTTCAAAACCAGAATCCTTCAAGAGTTTTTCTTTGCGGAACAATTCAACATCACTGGTTACCATATCATTCACCAGCATAGGTAAATCATATTTAGGTTTCCAGCCGAGTTGTGTCATGGCTTTTGTAGGATCACCAATTAATAAATCAACTTCAGTTGGACGATAATATTTTGGATCGACAGCAATCACTTCTTTTCCAATCTCTACTTGAAAATCAGGATGAGTAGATGCCACAACATAACCACGCTCATTTGAACCCTCTCCTTTAAATTCAAGTTCTACGCCAACTTCAGCAAAGGCCATTTTTACAAACTCTCTAACAGGAGTTGTAATACCAGTCGCAATTACATAGTCTTCCGGGACTGGTTGTTGCAAGATCAACCACATGGCTTCTACATAATCCTTTGCGTGACCCCAATCTCTTTTTGCATCGAGGTTACCGAGGTAAATTTTGTCTTGCATACCCAAGGCAATCTTCGCAACACCACGTGTAATTTTGCGTGTTACAAATGTTTCACCGCGCAATGGACTTTCATGGTTGAACAGGATTCCATTAACGGCGTACATATTATATGCTTCGCGGTAGTTTACTGTAATCCAGTAACCGTAGAGCTTTGCAACGGCATAAGGCGAGCGAGGATAAAAAGGTGTAGTCTCTCGCTGCGGTACTTCTTGCACAAGTCCGTATAATTCTGAAGTAGATGCCTGGTAAACTTTTGTTTTCTGTGTTAATCCCAACAATCGAACCGCTTCAAGAATTCTCAGCGTACCAATACCATCGGCATTGGCAGTGTATTCAGGTGTATCAAAGCTCACCTTCACATGGCTCATTGCAGCCAGGTTATAAATTTCGTCAGGTTGAGTTTCTTGTATAATCCTAATCAAGTTGGTTGAGTCGGTCAAATCACCATAGTGCAAAGTCAGCTTCACACCTTTTTCATGTGGATCTTGATAGAGATGATCAATACGAGCAGTATTGAACAATGAAGATCGTCTCTTGATGCCATGAACAGTATATCCTTTACTCAATAACAATTCTGTCAGGTATGCCCCATCTTGTCCATTTACCCCCGTTACAAGTGCTACTTTACTCATAGGTTGATGTATTGCGTTAGTTTTCTAAGTGGCTTCAAAATTAAAGTAAAAAGATGAGGTTGCAAATGATTGATGGTCCATGCTCTTCTATCTTCCCGGTTGATGGTCCATCTGTTTTTAAAAGAAGCATTGGTCTTCCCTCCACTTTTCATAATCACCAACGTTTCAGGTATATAAAATATTTTAATCTGTTGTTTAAACATAAACCTGAGCATCAGTTCATAATCTGCTGCGTATTTCAATGAAGTATCAAAATATCCTAATCTTTCATAAAATTCTCTTTTCACAAATAAGGTTGGATGAGGGACCATCCACCCCTGGTAAAATTTTGAAGGACTAAAAGATCCGGCTTTCCAGTTGCGTGTAACTTTAGTAAAATCTGCATTTACATAAACAAGATCCCCATATACGGCATCAACTTGTTGAGTCATGAAAGAATTCACAATTTTTGAAATGATGCCCGTATGGGTATAGAAGTCATCTGCATTGAGAATTGCTACGATATCTCCTGTTGCAAGCGCCAATCCCTTGTTCATCGCGAAATAAAGACCTTCGTCTTTTTCCGAGATAAACTTTGCTACATGTGGAAACTGCTTAACTACTTCCTGAGTACCATCTGTTGATCCCCCATCAATAACAATATGCTCTATTGATGTATAAGATTGCGATGCTACACTCGATAATGTGTCAGCAATGGATTGCGCAGCATTCAATGAAACAGTGATGATGGAGACTTTCATGAGAAAGAACGGAGGACTCTTTTTCTTTTTAAAGCAGCTGGATTACCCTGATAAACACCAAATGATTCTAAGTCAGTATTGGCTACAGAACCTACAGTGAGCATGGCATGAGAATGGGCGGTAACACCCGGACAAACTACTGCTTTAGCGCCTATCCATACTGCATTGTGCAAAATAATAGGCTTCGTTATCAATTCAAATCTGGGAGAATGATAATTATGATTGCCTGTACAAAGCATTGCTCCCTGTGAAATACAGGTATGATCGCCTATCTCCACCAGAGCCAGATTATCAATCCAAGTATTCTCTCCTAGCCAGACGTGATTACCAACTTTTAATTTCCAGGGATATTTCACCTGAACTCCTGGTCGGATGATGGTTGATTCTCCAATTGTGGCCCCAAATAGTTGAAGCGTCCATTTGCGGACACAACTAAAAGGATGAAGAGGATTTCGAACGAAAAGAACACTAAAGATGAACCACAGTATTTGCTTCAATTTTGAAGCCCCTATACCTTGTCCATACGCTTTATTGTACTCATCGTAATGTTGGAGGTTGGTTGTCATGTTGTTTCAAGGATATGAAATTAAATCAATTTTCAAAGAGTGTATGGTAGAGTTTATCAACATCCAGCTTATTTACATAGGATGATGCTAAATCATGTGCACCTTTTCTAAACGACTGCCATTCTTGGTTTTCCATCTCTACAAATCTTTGTAAACCCGATGTAATTTGTTGCATATTGTTAAGAGGAAAATCCATTCCTGCTTTTTGTAGATCGAGATTTTTCCAAGGTGTGTTATCGCTGATGATGACAGGGCAACCGAGAGCCAGTGCTTCGAAAATGGCGTGCCCAAAGCTTTCTACTTCAGAAAGCAATGCAAAAAGATGCGCTTGTAGAAGGTGTTTTTGAATTTCAGTCGGTGGCAAATCCAATAACCAATTGATGGTAATATGAGCAGGAAGTTCAAGGGCTAATTGATTGCATTTCTCTTGATAGTCATGGTCTTCTTTTGTGGCGATGACACTCAGCTCAACATTCCCTTTCAGATTTTTCAAAGCTTCCAACAACAGATGTAAATTTTTGATGGGATGCATCCTGCCAGTAAAGACAATATTCAATTTCCCGGTCTGTTTCTCTGCTGGATGCAACGTTGTAGAGGGAGATGCAGGTATGTTTCCTGCGACTATAATCGAATGGGCATTTGGAAAAATGCGTTGTATCACTTTTTTCTCCTCATCGCTTGTAGCGTGAAACCTCAAATGTTTCGCAAATCCGAAAGTCCGCAAAAACCATAGATAAAGAAATTTCCTGATTGGCTTCACCGCCAAAGCTGAGGTATTCAACATCCCACGTGGAGCAATAATGATCTTATCTGAAGCATACCCAACCAAAATGGGTTTTATCATGTTGGAAAACATGCTGTTGAGGTAGATACGATGCGGATGAATGGTTTTAATCATTGTTTTGACCTGCGCGAAAGACATTTTACCTGAACGATAATAAACCTGAACACCGTTTTGATTTATCCATTGGTCTGCAACAATACCTGCTAAAGGTTCTACTTCACCAAAATCAGTATTTGAGGTATAGACATAGCAATCATAATCTTTCTTGATCTTTTCAATAAGATTTACAACAGAACGTATTGGACCACCACCTTTGAAGGCTGGCGCATACCAGTCGGTGATGAAGAGGAGTTTAGGCTTTATATTCAATGCTATTCTTGTTCATCCAATAATTCAATACAACAAATTGCCAAAGTTCAATCCATTGAATACCAGATTCTTTTTTCAAAAATTTTTTCCAATAGTTGATAAAATTAGACTTGTTCATAAACATTCTGTCGGCACACTCCATAATTTGAGCATCACAGAAAGATCGCAACTCATTTCTCATCCATTTTTCCCAAGGCAAAACAAATCCCCTTTTTTTCCTTTTGATGATCTCATCAGGGAGTAATGGTGATATTGCGTCCAACAACAATTGTTTATTATACTTTCCCTTTTTGTATTCATCAGGAATTGAGAGCACATATTCAATTAGATCAATATCAAAAAAAGGTTCTCTCACTTCAAGTCCATTTGCCATAGACATCTGGTCAACATCTTTCAGCAAGGTGTTCTTTGCGTATGCATTATACTCTGCAAGGCTAAAACGAGATAAATGATGAGCATGCTGTATAGTCGATAATTGATTGACTAAACTAATGTTCACATCATCTATACATGAACAGTCATTAAGAATCTTTTTTAATTTCTCAGATGAAAATAATTGTCGAAGCGCTGGATAGATTGAATACAATTCAGTGTTATCTGCCTGTAAAAGCTGACTGATTTTACTGTACTTTTCTCCATTAAGTTGGTTCATCAACACCGCAATTCCTTTCCTAAAAAAATGAGTACTATTAAATAAAGTTGAATAGTGCTGTAGATTTTTGAAATAGTTAAATCCGGGATAACCCGCAAACAACTCATCTGCGCCAATCCCAGATAGCGCAACTTTAATGTTTGCACTTTTTATAGCAGTAGATAAAATATAAGTATTGATGCCATCAGCAGAAGGGCTATCCATCACATTGAGTCCATTTACAACTTCGTTCAAAAGCTGATCTTCATTTAAGATGATGTTTGTATGATTTGTTTCAAACCTTTTAGCAATTATATTGGCATAGGCAGATTCATCATGACTTGATTCTTGAAAAGAAAGTGTAAAAGTATTTATTGGAACATTGGAATGAAGGCTCATCAATGCCACTATTGCAGATGAATCAACGCCACCAGATAAGTAAGCTGAAACTGGAACATCACCAACCATTCTTTTATTAACAGCTTTGTCCAATAATTTGAAGATATCACGAGTAAAATCTCCATAGCTAAGAGATTGATTTAATATATGATTATTTGGCTTCCAATAAACATGTTCTTTTATTCCACCATCTGTTATTTTCAGATATGTAGCAGAGTTAAGCTCTTTAACGCCAGTCACTATAGGAAATTCGCTTGAAGCATTTTGAAATGATAGATAATGAGTCAACCCGCATACATCTAATGAAGGAGAAATCATTCCCGAAGACAATAGGGAGCGAATTTCAGAAGCAAACAAAATTGTTTTATCCTGTTCGAAATAATAAAAAGGCTTTACACCCATACGATCACGTGCCAACCAAAGTGTTTTTTCAAGTGAATCCCAAATAGCAAATGCGAATATGCCATCCAATTTATTAAGGCAATCAATACCCCATCTGTCAAATGCAGCCAACAATACTTCGGTATCACTTTCTGTATTAAAGCTCCAAGTTGAAAGTTCTTGCTTTAATTCCTGATAGTTATAAATTTCTCCATTAAACGATAAAACATATCTTTCTGTTTTATCTGCAAATGGCTGATTGGCTCGATTTTGTAAATCGATAATTGAAAGTCGTGCATGACCTAAAGAAATCATTGCATCATTATATATACCCGTTGCATCTGACCCCCTATGACTAAGCGCACTTATCATGTTACTGACAATTTCTTTGGTATTATCAGTATACCCGTAATGCAATATGCCGGTAATCCCACACATTATGAAGCTGGTATATTTCTTTTCATTACTTTCTCCCAAAGAGACCGGTACTCATCAAGTATCAAATCGGCATTGTATTTTTTTACAACTTCAACTCCTTTTAAAATGATTTCGTTTCTCAAATCAGAATTTGAAATAAGTATTTGCACTGCACTTCTTATTGATGAGATAGAATGAGGATTTACATACATTGCTGCATCCTTTGCTATATCCTTCATTGGAGCAATAGAACTTGTAACAACTGGTTTTCCTGCAGAAAAAGCTTCAATAATTGGTAGTCCAAATCCCTCATAAAAAGAAGGAAACAAAACAATATTACAGTTATAATACTCTCTCCTCAAATCATCATCATCAAGATTAGTGAGAGCAACGTAATCTAATTCATACTTTTCTAACAAACATTGTTGTTCTGAGGTTAATTCCCCAACTATTCTGAGTTGAATATTTAGTTGAAAAAGGGCCGGAATAGTATTCTCCAGGTTTTTGTTCTGCTTTGTTCCAAGGAAAAGCAAAACAGGTCTTAAATTTTCACATTCTGTATTTGTAATTTGCAAAAGTGCATCAACGGGGTTTGCGATAACAATAATTTTTTTAGGATCACAATTACAGTAATGAATTATTTCTTGTTTTGTTTTTTCCGAAACAGTTGTAATCCACTTCACTCTTTTAATTGGTAAATCTAAAAAGAGCCATTTCATCACAAGCTTTCTCAGACCTCTATAGGTATTCAAGAAAACCAAATCGTGGATAGTCAGGATAGTACTTTCTTTTGGTAAAGCTAAAGCAGCATAATGTACATGCCCCGTAATGTGATATACACCAGATCGATATTTTTTTAAAAATATTAAATTGAAGATGATGTATAAAATATTACTACTGGGAAATGGGAGCGATATGGCATTTTGCTCTCCTGGCTTCATCTTTGAAGTCAATATATAAAAAACCTTTTCTATACTATAGAAGCCAGGTATGGGGTGACGAAAAATGAAATTGATTTTTATGACTTATCTGTTTTACCCTTTTGTAACCATGAATCCAGGTATTGAATTAAAAACTTATTCAAAAACCAAAATCCCAGAAAATACGTGATTGACCAACCTAAAAATTTAGATGTTGGAACCGGAAAGCTCCAAGCAAATTGAAAAATTGGAGCAGAGTAGCACATACCCCATACAACATTATACCCATTAATTATAAAATACCTATACATCCATCCAATCCAAAGGCCAAAGAAAAAAATGGGAATAAACATATAATATCTGCCAAAATCCACATAGGACTCAGCTACTGTGCCTAAAGAAAATGAGGTCCCTTGTTCAGCTCCAGAAAATTGGACTCCAGTATATTTTGATGTTAACTCAGAATCGTAAATGGGTTTTTTGTCTGGAAAAAACAATCTAGGCTTTAAAATATGCTCAAATGCATTCTGAAGAAGAATTCCGTTTTCATGGGGCAAGTAGGCAGGAACTTGTTTCAACGTCATAGATAAAAACTCAACATAAGATACTCTATAAATTAAATTATCAATACCGTCTGAGAAACTGGATACAAAGTTTTTAGCAGAAAAATCTTTTAAAACTATTTCAATAAATTTTTCAACATTTGAAAATAGATTTTGCTGTATGATTACCTGTGATCTTTCACCACCAGTCAGATATTGCCTATACTCTCCTTTACTATATGACCAAATTACAGAAAACGAAATAGTGATAATTGAAATAAATATTAATAAAAAAGTAGATCGGAATGAAAATTTTGGCAAGAGAAATAAATATGCACCAATTGCTACAAGAAAATAATTTTTAAACTCAGCCCAAAATCCACTGAAACTCAGAATAACTTCAAAAGATATAATCAAAATGACTAATTTTCGATTAGCTGAATTAACTAACGTAAATGCAATTAACATTGTAAGTATTACCCATTTCATATATACTACAGCAAGCAATAATTGCCCCCCAGGTACCTGTACAATAGAAGAATTTAAAATCGCTGATATAATTGAAACAGACAAATAAACAATAATAATTTTTGTACCATTATATTTATTGAGTATTGTAGATAACGCGATAGTACTTATTATTTTTACTTTCCTAATAGCTAATTTGACTCCTATTAGATATATCGTTAAAGCAATTAATGAAATCCATGTAGCAGCCCTTATATCACTTTTCCCATATTTGGTCAACTTATTTAACGGCTGATTGATTATATCTGAATATGGAATTAATATAGCAACAACTGCCCAATACAATAGTAAATTAATCAAAAGATGTTTGGGCTCGTTAACTCGCCAAAATAAACGAAAAATTAACAGCAATAAAGCACCTGAAAAAAAGAATAATACTGATTCTTGGGAAAGAATAGAGAAAATAAATAAACAGAAAATATAAAAATAATTACTTTTCAAAAGTACTAATTATTTGGTCAAGCGCTTTTTTAAATGAATTATATGAAAATTGTTGAATTGATTCTTTTGTCTGATTTGCCAATGATTTTCGATACACGAAATCATTTAGTTTTTTCATTTTACTAATCAAATCATATTTATTATTTGATTCAAATATATACCCATTGATTCCTTCAATCACCAAATCATTTGCACAGCCACACTTAGAGCTTACTAGCACAGGAATACCTGAAGCAAGTGCTTCATTTATAGACAGCCCCCACGTTTCCTCTGGTCCACTAGAAGGCAATATGAAAATATCAGCAAGTCGATAAATAATTTTCATTTGTTTTTGATCTTGAAAAGGCAAGATGTTTATTCTTCTTGAAATTGAAGAATCAAGTCTATTAATTTTATTTAGTATATCATTTTTTAAATCTCCATCACCAACTAAAACTAATCTTATTTTTTTGAGTTCCTTTGAAATGGCTTCAAATACTTCAATCAAGAATAAGGGATTTTTTTTCAGTATGAACTTTCCAGCAAAGACAAAAATCACTTCGTCATCTTTAATTAATAATCTCTTTCGTAAATCAAGCAATGAATTTTCTTCGTAAAGAGAAAAGCAATTAAAATAAGCATTATTTACAGCATGTCTAGCACGAATTATTTGAAAATCCGCTAAACCAGCTTTCTTAAAATATAAATCGGAGGCTGTTCCTGGACTCAAAACAAAATCGACATGTTTATAAACCCATTTCAGTAATTTATATTTAATAAAATTTACATAATCAGCTTTATTACTGTCGTCGATTGTTGTAGAATCACCTCTAAACACAATTGGTATTTTACCACTGAAATGCTTCATTATATGCAAATGGGTAATATGATTCCACCCATAAATCAATATTATTGCAGGATTTAATTTATGTATTTTGTCAACTATAACTGATAATCTAAGCCCTAGAAATGTTAGTAATGCATTTTTATTTGAACCTTCATTTACGAATTCATATTTATACCCTTCAAATAGGTTAATATTCCAATTTGTTATAATTCCAAATTCTTGATCAAAAGGAGGTGAGCTTGCCTCAAATCTAGTATAATAAACAGTTAAATCAATGCTATTTTGTGAAGCAATAAATGAAAATAGAGGAGAGTTATATTGAATAGGGTGCGATACTAAAACTAATATTTTCATACGAATAAAATACTCTAAATAAATTGCTTCTTTATTTGTTCTTCCAGGTGAGAAGGCAATTTATTTTGACTATCAACATACCACTCTGATGAATTATCATCATTTGCATTTGATTTAATGTATTGGAGCCATTCGTTTTGATAATTTATAACAATACCATTAGATAAGAATGAAGCCCAATAACTAAATGAACTACCTACTGAAGTAATTAATATTTTACTTTTAGAGAGTTCAAATAAATCTAAAATATCAGACTTCTTTATTGCTAGATGAACACTAGGTAAAGATAAAATATCTTTTAGGTCAGATTCCAAGCCATCACTATATATTATTGCTGGAGTCGAAATTCCGGTAATTCTTCGTATTTGATTTAAAATTTGAATATAAAAAGAGAGTGGAGTATCATAGCCTATTTTAATAAAATCATCTCTCCGGATATGGATTCCAATTAAAGGGTGTTTTAATTTTTCAATTTCCTTTAGTCGATGATTAGATAGTATACTCAGAAACGAGTCAATAATTAATTGACGATGTGCTTTTAAATCTCGGAATGTATGGTCATACTTAGTATAGACATATATAGAATTGGGAACTGCTAATTGATCTAAAGATGGATTAAATTTGACTTCTGAAAATATAAATTTTAAAATAATTGATAAAAGTTCAATAATATTTAGTCTACGAAAATCATTAAAATAAAAACGCTTATTAAATTCAAATTTTAGCCAATTTTTTGGTCTGAAATTTACCCACCCAAAAGTATATAATTCAAGGTTATTGTGTTTTGAAAAAACTAGCGCCCTAGACCACACGCTTAATTTATTACCAATACCGGCCTGCGGTAATATTGTAAGAACTAAATTCCTTTGCCCTCTAAACTTCAAATAATAATACTTAAAAATAGTTGTTTATTGATATTCTGATAAAATAAAATGACAGATGCAATTATTTAAGTTGCTCATTTATGACTTTAACCAATTGAGAAGTGATATTTCTAGCAGAGTAGATATTTGCAGCATCGTAATTAAAATTCCATTTATTTGAAGTTACCCTTAATTTCCATTCTTTAAAACTAGCAATTAGTTGATGCTGAAAATATGTTACATCATTAGGAGAAAAAGAGCATGTTATACCCCACTTTGTGTCATCAAGTATGTTTTTTGCGGAGCTGGCCGAATGTAAAATAGCAAAAACAGGTTTTGCAGTCACAAATGCATTGAATAATTTACTTGGTGTATAATGAGTTTCTGTGCTACCTAGTATAAATAGACCATCTGAAATTGAAATATGATAAAGTAAATCAAAGTAGGGAATACGATCTGGATGTTCAAAAATAATTGTTCCATACAATTTATATTCCTTAGCTATATCTGCAATAGAATTACGATTTGGAGAAGATTTTGGAGCACCAGTACCTATAAAATGAATTTCGACATCCTGAAATTGGTCAATGTTATTATTTATGCATCTCAACCATTCTTTTAATATTTGTACTGAGTTTGGCATAAACACGCCAGTATAAACAAGCTTCAATTTGTTATTCGCAACAAAAAGTTGAGATTTGGATTTATAATTACCAATAAAATCTTTTTCTTCTGGATCCCATCCATAAGGGAAGGAAAACATTTTAGTTGTATTTATTAATTTTTTATTTCTATCAAAAATTGGCTGAACATAGCTTGGAGAAACACTCGTAATTAATGAAGCTCTTTTTACTGCTATTGGCTCAAGTAGTTTAGAAAGTTTAGTACTAAACCAATGTCGACTGAATATTCTTTCAGAACCAGGGAAAAAATGTACCCAAGGATCAATATAATCTATCCCATATTTAACCCCATGCTTATGATGTAGAAATGGTCCTAATAAGGACAAATAAAATGATGGGATTAGTATATAGACAAAATCAATTTTTTCTCTTGAAATAATTTCATTTGCTTTCTTATACAGTTGAAAAAAGGCTCTTAGACCAATATCTCCAATTATTCGTGGCTTTGATAAAGAAAAGGCTTTTACACGCTTAATTTTTTGTGCTTTTGGAATAAGGATATTCAAGTTTTTGTCCAACTTTTCTTCATAGCAGCGCTCATCAATAGTAAGAACAATAGGCTCCCATCCGAATTGAGGTAAGTATTTTGCAAATAGTCTAGAGCGATGAACACCAGTCAAGTTGGAGGGCGGATAATGAGACGTGATAATTAAAATATTCCTTATCAATTATATATCTACCGACTCATTTACTAATGAAAGAATTACTTCTTGTTGAAATTCCCATGTATATTGTTCTGGAAATGGCAATAAATCATTTGATGCATTATTAAAAAGGATGTCATTCAGTTTACTCTGAATGTCTTTATAATCTTTTATATCAATATATTTCAATTGATTTTTAAAAGTATTTTTTAGTTCAAGTTGTCCTGCAGTAGACGTTGCAATAACCTTTAGACCCAATTGTAGATATGTTAATATTTTATTTGATATTGTAAGATTTTTATTTAATGGATATAAATTTTCTAGTGCGAGTCCAACCTTAAATTTCTTCAAATATTTCATCAATTCATTATGGTTTAATACTTCATGTATTTGCAGACTGTGGGATGTATTGCGAATTAGCTCAAACAATAACTTCTTATACTCCTCACTACATTTACCAATAAGATGAATATTAATTGAAGTTTCATAATTCTTTATTGAAAAAAGAAAGTTTTCAATACCTCGGTCAGGGCCTATTGTCTGTGAAAACCATACTAATGAATTTGGAATCTTATCTTCTTTTCCAACTATAGTGTCTTGAATCGGGAAAGAATTATAAATAGTCATTATCCTCTTAGCTACACCATATTTTTTTTCAAGAATCTCAGACATTACTTTTGAAGGACAAGTGATATAGCAACCTTGCTTAATTGCTAATAATTCAGCTTTTTGTAATAGCTTTCTTGGTCTATTTAATTTCAAATAATCTTCTGAATACCAATCTTCAAAATCAAAAGCTACTTTATAACCAAGCTTAAGCAACTCTTTTCCAATTAGCAGCCCAGCTTCTTGATGACATATAAATAGATCTGAAGGTCTACTTAAAATACATTTTAATTGCCTTTTTGGCAAATACAACAACTGATAAACGGAACTAATCCTGAAGATTATGAATATTAAATTTGCAACTTTTTTCAACGCTCTGGCATAGAAAATAGACAACGATTTTTCTGCAGTAGGGATTAATGAAAAAGAATGAAGATAAGCTATTGAACTATTTAATAACGTTTCATCTTCTTTCCTATATCTAGAGGAATACCATGTAGTAAATATTGCTACATTATATCCTGATTCACATAATGCATTAGCTTCTTTCCAAACCCGTGGATTGAAAATTAAATGTTGGCCTGTTATTATTGTGACCCTATTTCCCAAAATCTAAAAATCATGAATCTGCAGAATCAAGTCTTTTTTTTAAAGCTGCTGGTGTACCAGCATAAACTGAATTATCTTCACAGTCCCCATTTACCATTGAGTTTGCCCCAATAATTACATTATTCCCTATTCTTGCTCCAGGCAGAATTAATGTATTTTTTCCTATCCATACATTATTCCCTATAACTATTGAATCTTTTCTATCTGTGGTCTCTTTAAGTGTTTTGTGGACTGAAAATGTATGTGTTGAATCTCTAATTGAACTGTATTCACCAATCCATACATCATCTCCAATTGAAATTTCATGTGAACAAGAAACAATTACACCATACGAAAGGACACAATTAGCGCCAATAGTCAGTTTTGCCTCACTAGCATGTGCCTCAATGATTACATTATCATAGATCAAAATCTTTCCCCTAATATCTGTTTTACTCAAACCTCCTCTTATGATTAGGTTTTTCCCAATTAGAATATTGTTGGTTTTAAAGAAATAATAAAATCTTAGTGCCCTTATTATGTACCCAATAGCCCGCAATTTATTTCCAACAAGACGAATCAATGCCATTTATAAGTTAATATACGGGATAACGGTTAGGCAATACAGATTGACATATATCTGATATGCGAATAGATGTTTCACGTAAAATACTAGCCGCAAAATTAACTTTACCCTGGGATAAATTTTTTAAAACGTGTCTAGAATAACGATTTTTTAAATTTCGTATTGCCATTTTCCTTTCTTGTAAACTGAGAGGACAATTTTCTTGTTGCAGTGCATTTAAATAAATAACATAAGACTTAAAGAAATGAAAATTTGATTTTTCACCAATCTCAAATTCCTGGTCATTGTGTCTTCTCCAATAAACAAGCCCTTCTCCAAATACACATAAAGGATATACTGGTAGTAACTTAAACCATAGTTCAAGATCACTTAAGTGCCTTTTCTCACTAAACCCTCCTACTTCTTCAAATACAGATCTTTTAATTATTGAAAAAGAGGGCCCACACCCAATTATTTTACCCTTGAAAAATATATCCCTGTATACATATTTTGGTTGCAGTATCTTATATTCATTTGTAGCCAACTCTAATCCAATTCCAATTAAGCCAAGTACACATGATGGATTCTCTTCCATAGTGGTTACCATCTGCATTAAAGAACCTGGCAGCAGTATATCATCTGAGTCGAGGTATTTTAGATATTTTCTAGATGCATAAGATGCTACTCGGTTTCGATTTGGATAATCACCCAAATTTTCAATATTTCTAAACGCCTTTATTCTTTTATCAATATTAGCATAGGCTTTAATTATATCCCATGTTGCGTCGCTAGAAGAATCATCTACAATTATCAACTCAAAATCTGTATAGTCTTGCAATAATACACTCTCTATTGCTTCTTTGATGAAGTTTGCCCGGTTATAGGATGTCATTAATACACTAACCATGGATTCTGCTGGCGAATTCCCGATAATTTTTAGTGATAAAGTTGGGAATCAATGGGTGATCTAATCTGCTTCCGTATACTTTTAGAGGATTTCTTGAAGTAAAAGAGCCATGAACCTCACTGAATATTTTTTCATACTGATGCGCCTGTATATTTGGATTAAATTTATCCGCAACTGCTTCAAATGCTTTTTTACCCATATCACCTATATCCTGAATTTGGCTATTTAAATAAGTGAGATATTTAAGATATTGATTTACTTCATTTTTTTCAACCACATAACCATTAACACCTGATTTGACAAGTGAATAAACACCTTTATCCCATAAATTAATAATTGGAACCAATCCATTACTCATAGCTTCAACAAGAGAAACTGGTAATCCCTCCTTTTCAGATGGCAGTAAAAACACATTGGATGTGTTAAACACAGATGCTAAATCATTACCCTGTAAAAATCCATGATAAATTAATTCATTGTGACTGTTTCCCCACCATTGCTTAATTTCTTCAGGTGCATATCCACCTCCAACAACATTCCATTTTGCCCTTATGCCGTTTTCTTCAAGTTTTACATTGATTTCTTTTATACATTGGAAATTTTTATTCGGACATTTCAAATCAGCTGCAATGAACAAAATCCGTAAATCTTTATATGCATGTTGATGAATAACCCCCATGTTAACTGGGAAAGGCACATGTGTAACTTTTGAGCATTTTTTACCTAAGTTAACTTTGACGCTTTCGGCAATTGACTCACTTACCGCTACAAAATAATTTACTGAATCAATATGTTTTTGGGCTAGTTCAAAATAATAGTCATAATTACCATGTACAATTTGCACAACAGGATTATTCATTCCCAATAAACTTACCATACCAAGTTCTATCCAATCATTCGCAACCAATACCGATTTCTGATCAGGAACTAAACGTGCAAGTCTTTTGCACGTTGTATAAAAATTATCTGAATGGGTGTATCTAAATACATGTTGTTTCTCTTTATCAAGATAATCCAGTGATATAAAATCAGGTGTTATACTTTTATTTACTAGAATAATAATTTGATAATCAAACTGTAATTGAGAATATGTAATGATGTTTTTAACAACACTGTATACTCCCCCATACTTTGCATTCAGAAAAAAATAAACCTTATTTTTATATAAAGCTTTTTGCATCAAAATGTAATATTTTTTTAAGGGAATGAAGCTTTTATTAGGTCAACCACCCTTAAGGGATAATAGTTTACACCCCATTGTATCTTTGAAAGAAAATAATAAAGGGGATAGTTTTTCTTGAAGTGAAAACTTCTTTCTTTTTTAATGATTTTATAACTATCTGGATGTGAAGAAACTCCATTCACATTAAATACTGAAACTACTGTATCAATATATTTATAACTAATTTTTCTTGATACAATTGTATCAAGAAAAAACGCCCAGTCAGAAATTATGCTATATGATGTGTCATATAGGCCATAGCAATCAAACAAATTCTTTTTTATTAATGACGAAGGGTGAGGAAGAGAATCGCCAGAAAAATATTTCAAATTCAATGAATTGTCATATCTCCTTAAAGTTAGTCTACCGTCTTTTTCCAATAACATATTACCAAAGATTATTGATGCTGTAGGGTCTTTTCCTATTAAAATAGAAAGACTTTCAGGAGAATAAAAATAATCTCCGCTATTTAGAAAAATCAAATAATCTCCATTTGATTTCAGAATTCCTTTATTCATAGCTGAATAGATCCCATAATCCTTCTCAGAAATGTAATATTTTAATTTTCTACTAATTGACTGAATGTATTCAGCGCTTCCATCATTTGAGCCGCCATCAATAATTATATATTCAAAATTCGTATAGTCTTGCGAAATGACAGAATTCACAGTTTTTTTTAGCCCACTTAAATTATTTAGATTAACCGATATAATTGTTATTTTCAGCACTATTTTATTTTTTTAGCAATTAAGTTTTCATATGGATAATGGATCTTCTTCTCTGATTTTATTAATTTGTGGTTTTCTATTTTATACCACTGATAACCCAAACCAACCATAAAATCATAAATCTCTTGAATCATATATCCAGCAGCAAAAGTATTTGCCTCAGTAAATTCAACCATTACCTCTGGGTTGTAATTTGTAAAGAATTCAATACCTCCTTTTAATACAAATTTTTCCCATCCCTCTACATCCATTTTTATTATTCGAATTTTAGATTTATCATACTTAGATAATTCTATGTCTAGAGTAGATACATTAACCTGTATTTTCGAATCAATATTAAGATTGTTAGGAATTGCAAAACTATTCCAAGCATCAAACCCATTATTTGAAATGTTGAATGCTAAACTACCTGGCAAATTTGATAACCCTATATTGAATGAATCAATATTTGTGAATTGATTAATTTGAATATTCTCATTAAATCGCCTGAAAATCTCTGGGGTAGGTTCAAATGATATTACTTTCCCCGATTGTCCAACAAGATCAGATGCAATTAGACTAAACAAACCGATATTAGCGCCAACATCAACAAAATAATCTCCTTCTTTTAAGACTGATTTAAGATACCCACATTCTTCAATTTCAAATCCTTTATAAATTAATTGAGAGAGTACTGATTCTTTATAGAGGCGAATCTTCACTCTATCATTTAATTTATAATCTAAATATACACATCCAATAAATTTTTTATCCCACTGATTTTGAAATACAATTTCCTTCACTACATCTACTTTTTGTAGAAAACGATTTGAACACAACTGTATCTTTTTTACTAAATTTATAAATAATTTGTTCTTGTAGAAAAAATTCAACCCTTTGAGTTTAAGAATTAAACCATTTTAATCTCGGTGAAATAATTCCTGGCCTGATATCAGCGTATGCTTTATTATTTCCTCCCACTTGTACTATATTAAAGCTTATTTTTAGATCATCTTTCACCAACCATTTTTGATTGTGAATTCCTGCTAAAATATTCAATGTGTAGGAGCCTTCTTTTAAATAGTCAATAGGCAAATTGACAGATGATGTGTATGTCCCTGATTTGATATAATTTATATCATCAATTAAATCATCGTGAAAACTTCTGAATAATACCATGCCAGACTTATTATCATACAAATCAAACCCTATCCTAAACCCAATTAATCGTATTTTTATTTCATATTTTAGTTTAATATCTATCGGTATGGTATTTATAAAATTAAGTCCATCTCGATTTTTTTGTGTTACAAATACTGAATTAATTTTGAATTCTTCTGATTGAAATGTTTGCTGATATATTTCTGTAGAATTGAATTTATTTGAATTTAAATTACTCAAATACTCACTTACTCCTTTTTCAATATTTCCATAAATACTAACCTTCCCATTATCAACTAAAATGACCTTGTCACTTATATTGGTAATAACAGCCATATTATGACTCACAAACAATACCGTCCTTCCCTGCTTCTCACTTACATCTTTTATTTTACCTAGACACTTTTTCTGAAATTCCATATCACCAACTGCTAACACTTCATCTACAATCAGAATCTCAGATTCTAAATGTGCCGCGACTGCAAATGCCAATCGGACATACATACCAGATGAATATCGCTTAACTGGTGTATCTAAATATCTTTCAATACCAGCGAACTCGACAATTTCATCAAACTTAGATTTGATCTCAGAACGGGTCATGCCGAGAATGGTGCCATTCATGAATATGTTATCCCTACCGCTTAATTCGGGATGGAAACCTGTGCCGACTTCCAATAAACTCGCAATGCGGCCTTTTACTTTTATAGAACCAGTTGTTGGAGCAGTAGTACGACTTAAAATTTTTAACAAGGTACTTTTCCCAGCACCATTACGACCAATAATACCCAACACCTCACCCTGCTCTACCTCAAAATTAATATCCTTCAACGCCCATACATAATCACTCTTACCCTTTTGTGTGCGATCATTCAATTCGCCGACACGCATGTAAGGGTCTTCCATTCCTCGAACTATATGCCACCATCGATTGACATCATGGAAAATACTTCCTGTTCCAACCTGGCCCAGTCGGTATAATTTTGAAAGATTTTCTACTTGTATGACTTTCACTACAATTAATTCAATTACACGGTATCCATAAAGGTCTTCTCAACCTTACCAAATAACAAGAGGCCGAATACTAAAACTATTGATATAAATACACCACTGAATAACAGTTGCATTGTATCAAAACTTCCAACTCCCATTAAAGTATACCGAAAGGCCTCCACTAGAGGCGTTAGAGGATTAATCGATAACCAAAATTTCAAATCAGGATTTTGAACTGCAGAAATTGGATACACCACTGGCGTTGCATACATCAACAACTGTACACCAAAAGTCACCAACACAGTAAAGTCTCGGTACTTGGTGGTAAGCGAAGAAATTATAATACCTAAACCCAATCCCATCCCTGCCATCATCAACAACAGCACTGGTATGTATAGCAAATGCATACCAACGTGTATGTCAACTCCATTGAATGCATACCCGATCATTACAGCAATCAATAACAAAAGTTGTATGCCAAATTTTACCATATTGCTTAATACCACAGAAATGGGCATGACCAATCTTGGAAAATAAACCTTCCCAAAAATATAGGCATTCGCAACAAATGTGTTAGAAGTCGCTATCAAACAAGAGGAGAAATAATTCCAAATGGTAATGCCGCTCAAATAAAAAAGCAAGGGCGGTAAACCATCGGTTGAAATGGCCGCAATTTTAGAAAAGACCACGACAAAAATTAAAGTCGTGAACAACGGCTGTATAAAATGCCACAAAGGGCCAAGAAGAGTCTGCTTGTACTGCGCAGCAAAATCACGCTTGATAAACATCCACAAAAGATCGCGGTAACGCCATACCTCTTTTAGGTTGATGTCAAGCAAATGCGACTTAGGCTTAATGATTAAATCCCAGTCATCTTGCTGCAGCTCGCTTTGAATGTCTTGTGCTTTCAGGAAATCGGATTATCTGCCAAAGATGCGCCCTATCCAGCGAAATCTATTGGGCTTATCAGTTTCAAAATACTGTTCTAGATCATTACGGTATCCATACCCATATCCACCATAACCATAGTTCACATAACCCTGGTAACTTCCATAACCTATCTGTGCCTTTACATCATTCACGACTAACGACATATGTGGCAACTTCTTGCCCGTATAAATTGCATCAACCAATGCAAGCTGCTTCTTGAATGTATAATTGTGCCTAACCACAAATAAGGTTGCATCGGCATAATTGGCCAATACATAACCATCACTGACCATTCCAACAGGCGCAGAATCAACAATAATCATATCAAACTCCTGTTGCAATTGATCAAACAAGATTTTTAATCGCTCAGTAAGAATCAATTCTGCAGGATTCGGTGGCACCGGACCACAAGGAATGATGTATAAATTTTCAACGCCTTCAACAGGATGTATAATTTCTGACAATTCAGATTTACCAATTAAGAAATGGGTGAGTCCATTTTTCTCCTTACTGCTCAACCCCAATCCACTCATCAACTTTGGCTTACGAATATCAAACTCTACCAATAAAGTTTTCTTACCAGAAATCGCCATCACCGCTGCCATGTTGGTCGCGATAAAAGATTTACCCTCCCCACTCATAGAAGAAGTCACCAAAATAGTATTTGATTTCTTCGACTCATTTAAAACATACTGAAGATTCGTTCGAATAATTCTGAACTGCTCTGAAGTGAACTTTCTATCTCTTGCAGAAATAATCAAAGTTGATTTCTGATCTGAATGTCCAATTTCCCCAAGCATTGGAGCAGAAGTACCCGACTCAATATCTCTTTTTGTCCTAACCTTATCATTCAAAAATTCAAGTAAAAACGCAAAGCCTATTGGAATGGCCAATCCTAAAAGTAAAGCTGTCGTGTAAAATGAACGTGGATGCGGACTAACAGGCATTCCAGCAGAATAACCAGGCTCTAATACCTGGATATTAGACAAAGTAGATGCAGTACTGATTGAAGTCTGTATCTTCTTCTGTAGTAAAGTAGCATACAACTCTTCCATTACTTTTTGCTGCCTAGTAATATCCAACAACTGTCTTTCCTTGCTAGGCATACTCCTTAACTCAGTACTGGCCATCAACTCTGATTGTTCTAAGCTCTGCTGTACTGATTTATAATTATCCTTCAGCTGTGCTAACGACAACTGAATCTCATTTTTAGTTTTTTCCAAAGACAAATCCATGTCTTTGATGATGGGATTGTCTTTCGGTATCGTTCGCAGCGTAATCTCTTTTTGCAACTGCATTTTGTTGTACTCCGTAATCAAGGCTGTAACCGGCCCCTCTGTAATACCTGCAAACATTGGAATACTCTTACCGCTGTTCTTTACATCTTTAACATAATTGATCATCAATTCAACCATCTTGATTTTGATGGCCTGATCTGCAATTTGCTGACCCGACTCTTGCAGATTCCCAAAATAACCTGATGCTTGCTCAGAAAGTGCAACTGCTTTATTGGACTCTCTGAATCCTTGCAGTTGCAATTCGATATTTCCCAAATCAGCTTTCGCCTGGCTTAACTGTGCATCAATAAAATCAAGTGCGCTGACAGCACCCTCTCTTTTATCTTTCAGACTGTATTCTTGATAAGCATTCAAAAAACCATTTACCACATCTTCAGCAACCTTCGGATGCTCGGAATGATAAACAAAATTCAAAACATTACCACCCTTGGTCGCAACACCAACTTGTATTCCTCCTGCTAATCCTCTTGCCAAATCCAATTCTGGCACCCACCCGCAAATAAACTCTTTCGTCATGCCAAAATCCTTGACTTGTTTATCCAAACGAAATGAACCCAATGCATTCACAAAATTGGCACCAAATAAAATAGAAGAATTGTTCCCATTTATGGTAAACGATTTATCATCGATAACATTGACTTCAAAACTAAATCCAGCAGAAGAATCATTAAGTGAAAGGATGTGCAACTTAACCGGACTGGCAGGATTGTGAATCAACCTGTTCCTCACACTCCCTTTGTAATAATAGCTTTGTTGTAACTCGGCATTTCTTGCAACCAATCGTGCTAAGGCAGTCGACTTGATCAATTCAATTTGATCATCCATCAATTTGGTATTGACAGAGGTTGTAATCACATCACCCAACTTATCGCCTGCTATACTTCCCCCCGGCTTATCGGTCTTTATCAAGACTTTTCCCGAAGCTGAATAAACAGGATTAATGTAACGTAATCGTGTATATGCAATGCTCAAGGCAATACCCGCACTAACCAGCAACCAAGGAAATAAATACAAATACTTCTGTATGAATTCTCTTACTGTGAATTCATGAGCAGCATGATTTTGCTTTCCTACTAAGTTGATATAAGCATCTGGATTCTTATTGGCCATTTAGGAAAAATGAAATCATCTAAATATGTTGATCATTATAGTAATTGTAGTTAATACACTTAACAATAGACTTGTATTTCGTAACCAGGTCTGGTCAACGCTATTTGCTTTACCCTTCCTCATATCTACAAATACCATATCATTTTGCTGCAAATAATAATAAGGCGAATTAAAAACATCAGGCTTCGTGATATCAATTCTTGCAAATACACGCCTTCCATCCTGCTCTCTGATTACCAAAACATTTTCTCTTTTTGCATAATAGGTAAGATCACCCGCTAGTGTGAGTGCCTCAAAAATATTTGTATTCGCTCTTATCAAAGGATATACGCCTGGTTTATTTACATCACCAAATACAGTAATCTTGAGATTTAAAAATTGTATAACATAATAAGGATTGGTAAGGTACTTATCCCTGAGCATACTGTTCAACAAAGCAGTTATCCCTTCTTTGGTGAGGCCCTCTATTTTCAATTTACCAATCTGTGGGAAAAATATCATCCCTTCACTATCCACTTCATAAATATTTGCTTGCTGATTAACACCGCTTCCAGGAAACTGTGTTGATGCTGAACCAACTGAAGGAATGGAACCCGTATTGAACATTGCACTTGCAGCAGCATTATCACTGTAAACAGCAATGCTCAATTGATCGCCTTTTTGAACTTTTTGTTCCGGGACTTTAAACTGACTGAATTTAGTGGAATCAATCTCACCTTGTAACACCTGCAACTGCTTGTAAGTAGTACACGAACTCAGATAAAGTAATAAAGCCAATAAACTTATGATACGCATCTATACCCCTGATTAAACTTTTACAATTGCCTTCTTATCAAATTTGGCAGTCAGCACAAACCCTAAACTATCAATTCTAACTTCAACAGTATTGTTTCCCAACACCCTCAATACCCTGCCTGTAGCTCCCATCATTACACCCGCATTCAACATTACCTGATCTGCTGGTTTAATGTCTATACTGCTGACACTTACATCATCGTATTCTGAAAGGAATTTTTTAATCTCAATGATTTCCTCATCTTTAACAATTGCAGGCTTCCCATTCCAATACACATAGTTCAACACTCCATCAACATAGCGCACTTCAGTCATCTCCGTTGCCGCAACATGAACAAATACATAACTCTTGAACAATGGCTCTTCAATGGTTTTCATTCGATCACTCCATTTTCGCCTTACTTTATTCAAGGGACAATACGCCTCGAAACCTTTTTGCTCTAAAGCTTTATGTACCTTTTTCTCCCACCTGGGCTTTGTATACAATGCGTACCAATTTTTTTCTGTGTTTTTCATGTCTTCCGGTTAAAGCTTCGCCTCCTCAGTCCCATAGTCTTTCATGAGTCCAAGTAAAATAAATGTGTAATATAACACCACTTACCTCCTCCAAATATGGAGTAGCTACCTACACAAATATACCCCATTAAATTGTTGAATAAAAAGTGTTTACACACATGTTACTACGTGTTTTTACCTGCGAAAAACACCTACAAAAACTAATAAAAAATACCTAGCAAAATTGCCAGGTATTTTTTATTAAAAGGTATTTAACCAGCGCTTTATTGAAGTGGAATATCGCGTTTTAATAATGCTTCTCTGTTTGCCATTTCCCAAGCAGTATGGAAAACCAATTGTGCTCTTTTTGCCAACAATGGATAATTGATTTTGTCTGGTGTATCCGTTGGTTTATGGTAGTCCGCTTTCAACATACCATCATAATAAAAAATGATAGGAACACCTTTGCGGGCAAAATTATAATGATCACTTCTGTAATATATCCTGTTAGGATCCTTGGGGTCATTGAACTTATAATCAAGGACCAACTTGGTGTGTTTATTGTTTGCCGCTTCACTAATTGGCTTCAATTCTGAGCTAAGCTTGTCGTCTCCAACCACATAAACGTAATTCAAAGTATCGCCAGAAGTACGCTCTGTATCAGTTCTGCCGATCATGTCAATATTTAGATCAGCTGTCACTTTATCCATAGGTACAGTCGGGTTTTCAGAATAATATTCAGACCCCCAGAGGCCCTTTTCTTCACCGCTAACCGTCATGAACAAAACATTCCTTCTTGGACCCTTACCTTCTGCCTTCGCCTTAGCAAATGCTTCTGCCATTTCCAGAACACCAACAGTTCCAGAACCATCATCGTCTGCGCCATAATAGATTTGTCCGTTCTTTATACCCTCATGATCATAATGCGACGTTACAATCAACCACTCGTCTTTTTTATCCGATCCTTCTACATAACCCAACACATTACTGCTGGATAATTCTACGGTTTTTTTGGAATAAGACAGCTTGATATTGCTTGTTACAACAGTACCTTCTACCTTACCTGACTTCCCTGCATTTGCCCAGGCATTCCAGCAAGAATCGTTTCCAGCGATGGCTTTGGCAACACCCTCAGAAACAGTAAATGTATTGGGATACTGATCGGCCTTATAGAGTTCAACATACATGTTTCCACTGGTACTTACCTTACGCGGAAAGCTATTACCAGCAAGGATTACAGCAGCTGCGCCTTTGCTTCTGGCAGCAATAATTTTACTGTAGGTGCTGGTTGAAGAACGAAAACCAGCCGCAGAAGGTTTGAATCCTGCAGGAGCACCATCCAACAATAAAACTGCCTTGCCAGTTACATTGAGACCCTTGTAATCATCTACCTCTTTATCCACGATTCCATGTCCCGCAAAAACAATTTCAGAAAAATAAGATGTCGCATTGTTGTTCCACATGGTGAAGGGAACAAAGTCCTTTCCCATTTCAAAGCTTTTACCATTGACTACCACTTCTGCGCCACCTACCTCATCTCTGTAAACCGGAAAATGCTGTTGATAGCTACCATTATTTCCTGGAATCAGTCCAATAGATTTAAAATGCTGTTCAATGTATGCAGCTGCTTTACGCTGTCCTTCAGTCGCGGTCTCGCGACCCTCCATTTCAGCACCCGCTACGATATACAAATGCTTGCTTAAATCTTCTGTTGTGATTGTTGCAGCATATTTTTTGGGGTCAGGAATTTTAGTGGTTTGCTTTTGCGCAGTGGCAAAATGGACAAACAACAATGCTAAAGCCAATGAATAGAGCCTTGCCATAATAGTGGTTTTATTGATTAAATTTTATTCACGCGATTTTGGTGCCTTCCCCCCTCAAATGGAGTTGAAAGGAAAGCGTCGGTCATGTCTAATGCAGCATTCATGCTCACAAATCTTGCAGGTAGACAAATTACATTGGCATCGTTATGGGACCTTGCTAAAACAGCAATTTCTTTCTCCCAGCACAATGCTGCTCTGATACCAGCATGTTTATTGGCTGTGATACATACTCCATTGGCAGACCCGCAGACCAAAACTCCAAATTCAGCTTCTCCATTCTCGACTGCCAAAGCAACAGCATGTGCATAATCTGGATAATCGCAAGAAGCATCTGTAAATGTACCCAGATCAATCACTTCATGACCTGCACTTTGAAGATGATCATTTACGCCATTCTTGTAATCAAAACCAGCATGATCTGACCCAATCGCTATTTTCATAAAAATCGATTTAATACAAAACTATTCCCACTCTGCATCTTGCTTCTTCTTTACCCTAGCTGCAATCAGGATGCTGATCTCATATAGCAAGACCAATGGTACTACTACAATCAACTGTGATCCCCAATCTGGCGAAGGCGTAATAACAGCAGCCACCACAAGCAGGGCTACATATGCATATTTTCTATACGTTTTGAGGAAAGTAGGGGTAATGATGCCCAATTTCGACAATAACCAAGTGGCCATGGGTAATTCAAAAGCAATACCTGCTCCTAATGTAATATCAATAAGGCTATCCAGGTAATCAGCCAGGGTGGGTCGGTAATCAATTACTCCAATATCACCAATTGTATAGTTAGATAAAAAATTAAATGTAAATGGCGCAAGCATGAAATAACCAAAAGCTGCACCCATGAAGAAAAACATACTTACCCAAAAAATTATACCTCGGGTATACTTTAATTCAGTTGGTTTTAATGCAGGCTTGATGAATTTCCAAACTTCAAAAAATACATAAGGGAGTGCAACAAGTAAACCACCTACAACCGCTATGGTTATACTAGACATAAATGTTCCGCTGATGGAAGTCACCTGCAGACTGAGTTTCATGGGAGGCATACACAAAGAATCTCCCATCCCCAAAACATGACTCAACTTACAAAAAGCGCGGTAGGAGATGAAATCATTACGGGTAGGTCCCATAATAACTGTATCAAAAATTTCATCGATATATACAAAGAATAAAATAGCACTGGTGAGAATCGCCAATACGGAACGAACAATATGCCAACGGAGAATCTCGAGATGATCAATAAAGCTCATCTCTTCTTCTTCATTGCCTGCCGTCCTAAGCCTTTTGAATATTGATCTGGAATCCGACAATTGTCATTTTTTTGGAATTGCTAAGTTAATCAAAAAGGAGGTTGACTCAAAACTCTATCCCTTCAATAAATATTCCAGAAACCTGCCAGCTACCTTCGTTCCTCAACAACTCTACTTTCCATTTTCCACGATGGATTGTACAATGATCCTTTTGGCAAAACCCAGTAGTATGACTCCCTTGCAAAATCAACCGATTACCCGCCAGCATTTTCTCCTCATGCATCAGTGAAATCCCAGAAATAGAAGCATATTTTCTTTGATGGCAATCCAAAACATATAGAAACTCAGGCTCAGATAAATTATGAAAATTGTTCAGTCTAATACGCTTATGGATAATCCCTGTATTCATTTGACAAGTTCCTCCCAGAATCCCATCCAATAATTCAGCTACAAGAGATTCAGGCTCCTCTGGAAAAACATCTTGCTGATAATGGTCGTACAAAAAACAAAAGTAAATCTCCGGTGGATGAGCGGGTAACTGCATATCCAGAAATACATTTCGAATGAAAACATACCTTCTTTTATAATCGATTTCCTCCTCATTAAATGAAAGTAAAATTCGATGCATCCTAAAAAGGTCAATCCAATTGGAAACGGCTTCCTGCATGTCTTGATCAGACAAAAATTCAGCATCTAATGGGATATCAGTCATCCCAATCTTGTCTTTTACTCGGTTAAACATGGGCATAATGGTTGTTTTGATAAATTTCAAAAGCTCCCGATTCCCAATCAAGTGAGATTATGCGTTTTTATAAAAGATTAACCCATCCAATTGATGCTTATTTGAAGTGGAATGAATAGATTTACAACAGATGAAGAAGATAAAAATCACCTTTCGTGAAGTGATAATTGCTCCATTTATTTTCTTGATTCATCTCTACAGGTGGATAATTTCACCATGGTTGGGACAGAAATGCAGATTCACCCCTACCTGTTCTCAATATGCTATGGATGCACTGAGAAAATATGGAATAATTAAGGGCCTATGGAAGGCCCTTAAAAGAATATCACGTTGCCACCCCTGGGGGGACAGCGGTTATGATCCTGCCTGAAAACGTTCAGCAACTTTGGTCCAGTTGACAACCGACCAAAATGCTCCAAGATAATCAGCTCTGCGGTTCTGGTATTTGAGATAATATGCGTGCTCCCAAACATCAACACCCAAAATTGGTGCACCCTTCACCTCTGCTACATCCATCAAAGGATTATCCTGGTTTGGTGTTGAAGAGATTTCCAGTTTACCGTCTTTGATCAACAACCATGCCCATCCACTTCCAAAACGGGTCATGCCAGCATTGGCAAATTTCTCTTTGAAAGCATCAAATGAACCAAATGCCGCATCAATTGCTGCTGCTAACGCTCCTGTGGGCTGACCACCTGCATTAGGAGCAAGACTTTCCCAGAAAAAAGTATGGTTCCAGTGGCCGCCACCGTTGTTACGGACTGCCGGAGAAATACTGCCAGCATTGGCTACTAACTCTTCAAGTGATTTTCCTTCATTTGGAGTACCAGCAATGGCCTTGTTTAAATTGTCAACATAAGCCTGATGATGTTTGCCATGGTGAATTTGCATGGTCAATGTATCGATATGTGGCTCCAAAGCACTGTGCTCGTATGGTAAAGGTGATAAGGTAAATGGCATAAAAAATTATTTTAGCAAAGATAGGAAAAGAGGGAATAGGGACAAGGGATAAGGGTTATAGGAAAAGATGACAGTCGGCAGTTGACGGTTAACGGATAACTGTTAACTGTTAACCGACAGTAGAGAAAATGACGAGGGAAAAGTAAATTTATCTTTTTTGACGAAAAAATGCTTTCATGAGCGAGGAGGCCTCTTCAGCCATGATTCCCGCGATGATTTTTGTTTTTGGATGAAAGGGATTTCGATCATCTGTATATACATGATGGCCGTTTTTTACGTCAGACGCTCCCCATACTATTTCACCTATCTTACTCCAATGTAATGCACCTGCACACATCAAACAAGGCTCTACAGTTACATATAAAGTTGCATCAGGCAAATATTTTGAACCTAAAGCATTGAATGCAGAAGTGAGTGCAATGATTTCCGCATGAGCAGTCGGATCCTTTAACTTCTCCACCATATTATAACCACGGGATATTACTTTATTGTTCATTACAACAATTGCACCCACAGGCACTTCATCCTCTGCAAACGCCCTTTCTGCTTCTTTTAATGCCAACTTCATATAGTGTTCATGATTCATAATGAGTAGGATTATTGTACCATTAAATATTGGTTGTCGCAGACACTTTATCTACCAAGTTTTGGAGTGCTCTTTTCATCCCTTCCTGAATCTGATCATAAGATAATTTTTCAGAAACTGTATAAACAAAGAAAAGATCCATTCTATTGTTACTGCTGTTTAAAGCCAGTTTTAATGCTTGATTGTTTTGCCTGTACGCCTCTCTGATTCTGCGTTTAATAAGATTGCGATCAACCGCTTTTTTAAAATAACGTGCCCCCACAGAAACTCCCATTTGAAGAATTTCTACTTTCATCTCTGAGGGTTGAACAGCAGATAGCTTGTAATAAACCAATAAAGGTTGCACCTTAAATTTTAATCCTTCTGCAAAAAGCACCCTTATCCTCTTGTAGCTCTTGAGGCGTTCTGTTTTTGATAAAGTATGGCGGACGAGTGACAAGATGGATAGGTTTATGTATCGAAATTACGGTCAATTATTGATCAATAGAATATAACAAAAATAGCCCCGGAAAGATCCAGAGCTATAGTTATGTCAAATAACAGGCGGACCTGATTATTTTAATCTGCTTTCGCTAGAAACGCTGAGTTTCTTACGTCCTTTTTTCCTTCTGCTTGCAAGAACAGCGCGACCATTAGCTGATTGCATACGCTTTCTGAATCCATGTACGGATTTTCTACGTCTGCGGTGGGGTTGAAATGTACGTTTCATAATATTTTTTTTCCTTTTGTTGTTGAAACAATGACCGGGAGAAGCGGTCGTTACTGTTCAATTGATCACAGGTCACCACACCCGTGTTCTTGTGAAAGGACGGCAAAGTTAACTGATTTTTGTATTGCTGACAAATAAATACGTAACGTAAAGGCAATTGAATGCTAGTCAAACTAGCTCAAAAAAACCCTTTCTGCCGCTATGGTAGACCCCCAGAACATGGAAGCAGCTTTACCAAACTCCAGTTCACTGCCTGTAGTGGAGAACGAGAGTCGACCATTTTTAGATAACCTTTCCTCCATTTTGGGATGTCTTTTTAAGTAGCCGACCAGACTCTCTGCCACAATTTCCCCCTGAGCAACCACTTGGATATGATTGGGTAACATATAACGGATGCGTGGATAGAGTAAAGGATAATGTGTACATGCCAGTAAGATGGTATCAATTTTTGGCGATTGTTCTCCAAGTTTGGTAAGGCATTCCAAAATTATGGGGTCTGCAATCTCCGTATTGAGGTAATCTCCTGACTCAACCAATGGTACCCATTTAGGACAAGCTTGTTGATGAACGTTTACCTCTGGAAAGGATTTCCCAATTTCAATTATATAAGATCCAGAATCAACAGTACCCTGAGTGCCTAAAATGCCAATATGATTCGATTCAGTATAATCACCTATAACTTCTGTTGTTGGTCTAATTACACCCAAAACACGGTTTTCGGGTGCCAATTGAGGTAAATCTTTTTGTTGAATATTTCTTAAGGCTTTGGCTGATGCTGTATTACAAGCCAAAATAACAAGAGGGCAACCCTGAGCAAAAAACCACTTTACAGCTTCAAGGGTATATTCATAAACCGTGTTGAAATCCTTAGTGCCATAAGGAGCTCTTGCACTATCTCCTAAATAATGATAGTCATATTCAGGAAGTAAGCGAACGATCTCCTTCATAACGGTTAGTCCCCCTAACCCTGAATCAAAAACGCCTATGGGTGCAGTTTTCAGCATGACAAAAAAAGACCGAAACAATTGTTTCGGTCCCCTTTATTTATTTTACAGGTGGTTTTGGTGTTCCGCCTTCTAATTTCTTTTTGATCAGCGGCAATAAGTCGTCTGCATCAGGTTGTACCAAAAGTGCTTCTTTTCTGAATACATATGTATAACCGCTTGCTTTTGCTACATCCGCAATCAATTGATTGGCTTTCTGAGCAATAGGAGCCATTAATTCCTCTTGCTTTTGTTGCATTTTTTGTTGATAGTTCTGCTCATATCCTTGAAGTTCAACCAACAACTTCTTCATCATTTCCTTCTTTGCATTTTTTGCAGCAGGAGACATTTTAGTTGAATCCATTTTGAAAAGGCTATCCTGACGATTAAGTTCTTTCAAAGTTTCTGCATACTCAATTTGCAGCGTGCTGTCGTATTGTGACATTTCACCAGTTGCTTTCTTGTAATCTGGCATCAATTGAACTACTTCATCAATGCTCACATATCCTGTTTTGTTCTGTGAATAGAGGAATGGGTTAAAAGCTGTAAGAGCTATGATCACCAAACCAAGGGTTAACGCTTGTTTCATTTCTGTTGTTTATTTGTTTTCGAAAATATGCTTTTTTTTATTTGCCCAATAGTTCTTTTAAAACATCATCACTTCTGTCCAGCTTGGGGTCGGCAAAGATAATGGTAATTCCCTCACTTTTATCGAGCACCAGATCATATTGCCTTGTTACTGCAATCTTTTGAACTGCATTGTAGACCCTGTCCTGTATCGGCTTTACCAACTCCTGTCTTTTCTTAAAAAGATCACCCTCAAAACCAAACCTTTTTTTCTGTAAATCTCGAAGCTCTTTCTCCTTGTTGAATAAATCATCTTCTCTTTTTTTGAGCAACTCGTCGCTGAGCATTACTCTTTCGGCCTCGAAGTTTCTGTAAAGCTGATCCAATACAACCTGTTTCTCATCTATTTCTTTTTGCCACTGTGTACTAAATGCGTCCAGCTTTTTCTGCGCATCTTCATATTCAGGAAGCTTGTTGAGGATATAACGGGTGTCAATTACTGCATAGCGCTGAGCTTGAAGTTGTAATGTAAAAACAACAGCCAGTAAAAAGAAGATTATTTTTTTCATGACTATACTTTTAAAGTTTATATAGTTGTGAGTTACCCTATTCCCTGTTCCCTATTCCCTTTTCCCTATTCCCTATTCCCTATTCCCTTTTCCCTATTGCCTATTGCCTATTCCGGTTCAAATCCAAGCATGAAGGTAAACCTGCTTGCATCTCTTAAGCGACCTGTTGCAGTAATTCTATCCAAGCCTATACCATAATCAAATCCAAGCAAACCAAACATTGGCAGGAAGAAACGAACACCCACACCCATTGAACGTCTGAGCCTGAATGGATTCCATTCTTTAAATGAGTACCATCCATTGGCTGCTTCATAGAATGCAAGTCCATAAATTGTACTGCTCGGATTTGTTACAAATGGATAACGCATTTCTAAACTATACTTGTTAAATATGGTAAAGAAGTTGTTGGCATTTTGCTTATCAGGATTCACTGTAGGATCTGAATTGTCGTACACAGGGTAACCTCTATGTGCAATGATATCATAACCCAATACACCAAAGTTGTTGGTCAGACCTGCATCACCTACCTGGAATCTCTCAAATGGAGAAACTGGTAATTTCTGATTGTATCTTCCAATGAAACCATACTTAGCTGCCATGCGCAATACAAACTGTCGGCTTTTGTCTTCACCTGCTGGCTTACCTATAGGCACAAACCATTCAGCATTCAAACGCCATTTGTGGTATTCGACCAACTTGAAAATATCTTCTTGATTTACACCCCTTATATAGGACCACGGAGGAGTAAAAGTTCCACTCAATAAGAAATTCGATCCACTCTTAGGGAAAATAGGCTGATCAATTGAAGTTCTTTGTAAGGCTATCTTCAAATTGAAGTTATTGGAAACACCTGTTGAGAAAGATGGGAAGATGGCATAATTCCGCGCTCTGTATTGTATGTAGCTGAAGGAAGTTACCAACGAGAAGAAGTCATCCGGCCACCTCAATTGCTTACCCAATGCGATGGTGGCTCCAGAAGTAGTCAGGAAAGATGAATCAGCATATTTCCTATCAAACAAACCGGTGAATGGATTATACGCATTGGAGAACTTTGTATTGAAGACATTCACAGAAAACGAGTTTCTTTTCTTGCCGCCCAACCAAGGTTCAGTAAAGGTGAAGTTAAAGGAACGGAAGAAACGTCCATTCGACTGATAACGCAAACTCAACTTTTGTCCATCACCTGTCGGCAACGGATCCCAAGATGATTTCTTCCAAATATTTTTGATAGAGAAGTTGTTGAAAGTAACACCCAGGGTACCTGTCAGTCCAATACCTCCGCCCCATCCAGCACTGAGTTCAAGCTGATCTGAAGATTTCTCTTCCACTGAATAATTGATATCCACAGTTCCATCATCAGAATTTGGAACTGGTTGCATACCCAGTTTTTCCTGATTGAAATAACCCAGGTTGATGATCTCACGCTGTGAACGGATCAAATCAGATCTGCTAAATTTCTCACCAGGTACAGTACGCAATTCTCTTCGAATAACATACTCCTTGGTTTTATCATTACCAGATATGTTTACATTTTTGATGGTTGCTTGTGGTCCTTCAGTAATTCTTATCTCATGATCAATGGTGTCATTATAAACTGAAGTCTCTACTGGATTAACAGAAAAAAACAGATAACCATCATCCATATACAATGAACTGATATCACCACCTTCAGGTGAAAGTTGCTTACCCAATCTTTTGTTCAACACCTCAAGATTGTAAGTCTCTCCTTTTTTAATTCTCAATAACATATTGAGAATGCTATCAGGATATTTGGTATTACCCTTCCAGGTCATATTACCAAAATAATACTTACTGCCTTCATTTACTTTCAATGAGATATTCAATCTTCCTTTGTGATCGTAGTATTGGGTATCTGCCACTATGTTGGCATCTCTGTATCCCAAAGAATTGTAATACTCAAGAATTTTTTCTTTATCCTCGATGTATTTTTTTTCATTGAATTTAGCTGAAGAGAATAACTTAAACCTGAACCACGGATCAAGAAAATCTTTGATTTTAGTAGGCTTCAGGTAATCTCTATCCTTCATAAATTCATCGAAAGTCAAATGTGGAATTTCTCCATAAGGACTAATCACAGAATCAGGATAGAGCGTTAGTCGACTTGCCTCTTTAATCCCTTTCAATTTTTTCTTCAGCTGTAATTGTCGCACTGCTGAATTCCCAAAAAAATGAATATCAGAAATTCTTACTTTATTCCCTTTGGTAATATTGAAATTTAAAATGACTTTATCAGGACTTGCTGGATCTGGCGTTTCTTCAATTGCAACAGCTGCACCTTGAAAACCCTTCTCAATGTAATATTTGATGATGTTTTCTTTGGCCGACAATTTCATGTTGTCTGTAACTACCCTTGTTTTGAACAACCCTACTTTATCTTTCAATTCATCCGCCTCAGATTTTCTAACATTCTTGAATTTGAAATCAGATAACATCGGACGCTCAACCGCATCAATCTCAATCCAAATGTTTTCACCCTCAAGCTTGGTAATGTAAATGTTGATGTTGGTGAACATGTTTTGCGTCCACAACTTTGAAATAGCCTTGGCAAAATTATCTCCACCTGGAATGGTAACCTCATCACCAATTGCTAAACCTGAAACAGAAATAACAATAGCAGGGTCAAAGGCCTTGTTACCTTTTACCTGAATATCAGCAATTGTATATTTTCTGGGATATTTTGCACTGTAAAGTGACATCAATGCAGGGTCCACAGAAGCACCAGGCAAAGTGTCATTTTGAGCCACAACGCTGTCCGGCAACACGAAAAAACCCACTAAAAATAACAGCGTACAGAACCTCTTCATCCATTGTTGGTTTGGGACGGCAAAATAACGGCTTTTTGCCTAAATCTTTGTTAAAGCATCGCCAAGCTGAGCACTAGTTTTACCGAATCTTCTTTCTCTATTTTGAAAATCTAAAATTGCCTCATAAAGGTTTTCTTTGCGAAAATCCGGCCATCGGGTTTGAGTGAAGTACAACTCAGCATAGGCCAGCTGATACAAAAGGAAATTACTGATCCTGTACTCCCCGCTGGTTCTGATCATCAACTCCGGATCTGGAAACTGACTGGTAGAAAGATATTGCTGTAATGTCTCTTGACCAATCTCCTCTACAGCAAGCTCACCTGCTTTTACATCCTCTGCAATTTTTTTCACCGCATCAACAAGCTCCCATCTGGAACTGTAACTAAGCGCCATAATGAGATTAAGACCTGTATTCTCCGCAGTCATTTCTATTGCTTCTTTTAAAGCCTGACGTGCGCTAGGGGGCAGCATTGTGAGCGCACCAATGGCATGCATTTTGATATTGTTACCATTGAGTATTGGCACTTCTTTTCGAATCGTTTCCACCAATAACTCCATTAATCCAGTCACTTCCTTTTCAGGCCTATCCCAGTTTTCTGTGGAAAAAGCATACAGTGTAAGGTACTTCACTCCAATTTCTGCACAACCTTCCACGATATCCCTTACACTTTGCACACCATGAAAATGCCCAAACAAGCGATCTTGCCCTTGTTCTTGAGCCCACCTTCCATTTCCATCCATGATGATGGCTATATGTTGAGGAACGCGTTGGGGGTCTATCTGGTGTTTAATTGACATTATGCAAAATTACGAATTTTTGAGCAGTCTACTAATGGAGCTCTACGCACTTGTACGAATTGAAGGACATTGAGAGTGTAAGTTCTGCAAAAACAAACTGATCTTTTTGCTGACTAAAACCACGTTGCTTACCAGGTATACCAAGCATCGGCAAAGTTAAAGATCGGTCACGCAAGATATACCCAGGTGTGCCTGGTAAAAACATACTTGGATCAGAATAAATAGTACTCACATCATCTATATAATCTGTATTGGTAAAGCGATAAGCAACTTCAAAACCAATATTCAGATTTCGGTAAAAATTATATTTAACACCCATTCCGATGGGAAAGCTTACGGCGTTTTGAGCATACGGCTTTGTTTGACCTTCGGTCATTCTTCTATTTAAATCATGCGGGCTATCATCACCAGGAATGTATGCGTAAGGATCAAAGCTGAAAACACCTATACCAAATGTAACATAGGGGGTGAAGCGGTAATCTGGACTACCCGGCAGGTATTTAAAAAAATTGAAATCCCCTTGTAAAGCAAATTCTGCAATATTTGTATTGAAACTGAGATTGCGCTGGCGCTCAAACGGAGTAGTATTGTATTTATCTGCGTAACCCAATTTTGAAGCATGCACACTTGCTCTTAATGCTACATAACTGCCAAACTGTTTCCTGAAAAATATTCCAGCAGCAGCTTTTGGTCGGTTAACTCTAGACCTGTTCATATCACCAAAATAATGCGCAGACCCAAAGGATATACCAAGCTCAGCTTCATGATGAATAGCATTAGGCTGGGCATAAGCTATAGCTGCACATGCACTGAACAAGATGATGAAAAATGAATTTTTGAACATCATACTGTAAAAATAAGGTTACGGACGAGTATTTCGAGTATCGAATCCCCAAGTTAACTTTTCTCTAAGTGTTCTAAGAAAATTATTCTCATTTAATCGAACCAAATTGAAAGAAAATGATTCCTTTTTAACCGCCAGTTGAACAGTTTTGGCAACTACCTCTTTTCTTGAATCCAAAGTGCAAATGAAATCATCTACCCTTCCCTCTAATTCAAAAGAAATCACGTTGTTATTGGGCACCACTATAGGCCTGATGTTTAAATTATGCGGAGCAATTGGAGTAATGACAAAGCTTTCGCTGTCCGGGAAAACAACAGGTCCATTACAGCTTAATGAATATCCCGTTGAGCCAGTGGGCGTAGAAACAATTAGTCCATCCGACCAAAAAGTATTCAAAAAATCTCCATTTAAATAAGTGTGTATCTTAATCATTGGAGAAAACTCGCGTTTGTGAATCACCACTTCATTTAAAGCAAATGGTTCTTCGCCAAACATGGGAATACTTGCATCCAAATGCAACAAGCCCCTTCGGTCTAGTACATAAGTCCTTTCCTGCAAAGCTTTTACTGCTTCTTCAATGTTTTCCTTACCCAAGCTGGCAAGAAAGCCCAATCGCCCATAGTTGATCCCCAATACGGGTATTTGTTTATCCCTTACCAAACAAACCGTGTCAAGCAGTGTGCCATCACCACCCAAAGAAATTAAAGCATCAATCTGATCATCCAAATCTGAAGCTCCACCAAAAACATTTGGAAGTGCTGATAGGCCAGCATACTGATCTTTCAATGATTTAAAAACCACAGCATCAATTCCTGCCTGGGATAACAAGTCTAATAAGCTCTTTAGATCTTGCTCCTGCAATGTTTGTCCCCCTCTACTATAAATAGCGACCCTCATGTGTAGATTTGAAATTAAAGTTACTAATTCCTGACATCTGCTTTATGTACAAATAGTCCACTTTCTCTTTTTTGGTTAAAACTATACTCCACCCTCAACACTATATCATATATACTAATGATATCCAGACCAATTCCCCCAGAATATATTGCCCTGTTATTCAATCCATTAGTCAAGAGGTTATTTTTATTATAGATGTACCCAACGTCTCCGTACCCTTTCAAATAAAAGCGAAAAGGTATACTTCCGTAGGTCTTAGACCTCAAACCAGTATTGAAACTAACAGAAGCAATTTCTTTACCAATTGTATTTCGTATGAACCCACCAGCTACTCCATCAACTACATAATACTCTAACCCTCGCATATAGGAATCATTATAACCCAACAATGATTGATTAAAAAAAGGTTGATCAAACGGCAACTTTAGATTTGCTTCAGCATTTGTTGCGAAATAGAATTTATTTGGAAGTGAAAAATATTTACCAAAGCGCAATTGAAACTGAGTGAGGTTAACATTTTTACCAATCCCCCTTTTTAAAAAATCAAATTCAACAGATGTTCCTCTTGTAGGATAAGGGATGTAATTCAGATCAAAATACTGATAAGTGTACCGTAGCTCTGGATAAACAACCTTACTTCGATTATCGCCAAGATAGTTCGGGTTTAGTTTTACAATAGTATCTGCAACGCTCTCCCCTTGAATACCCACTCTTAGATAATGCCTTACAATTGAGCCTTTGCGATAAGAATAGAGTCCTCCTAAATAAAATTGCTCTCTTATAAATTTAGAGGGGTCTTTGAAAAATACTTGCTTGTTTTCTTTGGTATCGAAATTCAACTCTCTATTTCTGGAGTAAGAAAAATCAAACCCCCAACCATGTCGAAGAGAATTATCTGAAAATGGATTATAATACCGTAATGCTGCTCTTTGTGTATAACCATTAATCAACCATGCATTCAAGCGATCATTTCTTCCTGTAATATTCTGACCAATAAATTTCATTCCATAATTAACTCGATCCAAACTAAGGTCGTAATCCTTGATCCAAACATTCAAATTCCGATCAATAGGTTTCAGGTAGGGTAAGGGGAAAAAATACCAACGCTCCTTAACATCTGCATAAATATCCATGGAGTCGTTAATCCAATTGGTAAAGTTTACATTGGCATCAACAAACAGTGCAGTATTCATCAGATTTTGTCTACTGGTTTGAACACCACTGAGTATTTCTGATATTGAATATGAGGAACCTTCTTTAAAAGTTATTTCTCTACCAATGATATAATTTTTGGTCTTCTTATTTCCTGAAACAATGATGTCTCTGATAACAACTTTTGAGCTAAACAAAAGCAAATTATCCTGATACACTTCTTCCTCTTTGTCTTGCGAGTAGACAAATACTAGTGGTATAAATAGTAAAAAAAGTAGCGAAAAGCTCTTTCGCATTAGCATCATGAGGCAATTTACTTAAAACTAACAGGGGATTAGGAAATTGGCAAGAAAGGAATGATTAAATATTTAAGTAATTCAGGAGATGATCCAGGTTGTTCTGTAATGCATTATCATACGTTTCCTCACCATAATAGTAGAGTACATTATATTCATGTCGCTGGAAAGTAGCTACGATATCAGAAATTTCTTCTTTGTTGATTTTCAACAAGACCTGCATCATACCATTTTGCTGATCATAAACGGTATTCATTTGCATGATCATAGCATCATTCGATTCTACCAGACGGTTAATAACTCCTGGAGCATACTCTGTCCTCAACATTTCAATAACCACAAATGATCCCGTATCATTTGCTCCAATCATTAATGCAACAGCATCAAGTAATTTTTGAGTATCAATGATACCTTCCCATTCATTTTTCTCATTGACTACCGGCACAACATTTAGAAAATATTTCGACTTTACCCGAAGCGCCTGAAGAATATGATCATTGGGTTTTACACTGTGCTTTAGCAAAACATGCTGAATAGAACTTATTTCAGTTTCGTGAGAAAAATCGAACAAATCTTCTTCACAGATGATTCCTAAAAATTGCACCCCATCCAATACGGGTAGACAAGCAAGGCCAGAATGTTCAAACTCCTGCAATACATGAGTGACCTTATCATGAAGGTCGATTGTAGGTAAATGCGTCTCTAAAATTTGACTGCAATAAGTCATGCTGTTAATTAATAGACCAATATTAGGCTTAATTTGCTGCAGCTGTCTTATGTTTTTCTAAAAATTTTGTAAGAATTACGTTAAACTCATCCGGAACCTCCATCATTGGAGCGTGCCCGCAATGATCGATGAAGTACAATTCGCTGTTCGGGATAAGTTTGTTGAACTCTCTTCCTACAAAAGGAGGAGTAATAATATCGTTATTGCCCCAAATCAAAAGGGTAGGAAGATGTATGTTTCTGAGCTCATCTCCTAGGTTGTTTTTGATAGCACTTCTGGCCAATGAAATGACCTTCAAGGTTTTCATTCTCTCGTTTACAATCTGATATACCTCATCAACAAGTTCTTTGGTTGCTGTTTTAGGATCGTAAAAAGTAATTTCTGTCTTCTTGCGAATGTATTCATAGTCGCCACGCTTAGGGAAAGTATCTCCCATTCCATTTTCAAACAAGCCAGAACTACCGGTAAGAATAAGAGTTTTGATCTTTGGTGCAGTTTTTAAAACATGAACCAAAGCAACGTGACCGCCTAATGAATTACCCAGCAAATGAATACCACGATAACCTTTATGATCTATAAACTTAGCCAGGAACTTTTCCAGTCCTCCTACCGTAGTATGCAAAAGATCAAGTTCAAAAAGTGGTAAAAGCGGGACAATTACCTGATGGGTATGCTTGAAGTGATCAATAATTCCAGAGAAATTACTCATCGCACCAAAAAGTCCATGCAAGAGCATCAAAGGTTCACCCTGACCTTCTTCAATAAACTTATACTTGCCATCTTGTTTGATCTCGTATGGTAAGCTCATAATTGTTTCTGAAACAGGTTAATTAAATGGGTTCTTGGGTTGGTAGGTCGAAGCAAAGAAAAGTAAAATGACTGAATTAAAATAATCTTATTGCACTTAGGAAGTCAATGTCGCTTCAATTAAGTTTTTTGTTGAATGAACTCCTTTGTATCATTAAACAGGTTCTTGACAGCAGGAAGCCATTCAGCAAAAAAATCAATCACCCATCCTCCAAAGTTGATCAAATAAACATATGATTTAGAATGAATTGCGATATCGTTACCAACAATTTCAAATTGCTTGAGGTAAACCAATACCACGGCAAATAGAGATAAATAAATAAATAGATAAAGTGCAATTCCTGCTAGCCGGTTTACAATACCCAATAAAACCAATTCTACAGATTTCTCAATTATTTTTCCAACTACCCGAATGGCGATCATGGCTCCAATGAGGACTAATAAAAATGCAAGAAAAGCCAGCCACTCATGATCAGCATCTGTTTGCTTTTTTAAATAACCCTCCACCCAGCCTGAAAATTGCAGCGCTAAAGCCAATCCTGCAAAAAAAGAGATGAAAGTCGCAATGGCCATGATAAACCCCTTGGTCCATCCTTTGTAGACTCCCATCAAAAGAAATAACAAAAGAAAGAGGTCGACTACCATCTTATGCTAAAAGTTCTTTTACAATTGCAGAGATCACTTTGCCATCAGCTTTACCAGCCAATTGTTTAGTTGCTACACCCATCACTTGTCCGAGTCCACTCATATTGGTCACACCAGTCTGTTTTACAATCTCTGCAACAACAGTCCTGATTTCATCCTCACTCATTTGCTTAGGAAGAAAACGCTCAATCACCTCCAACTCTTCTTTTTCCTTTTGTGCAAGATCCTGTCTGTTTTGACGTTCAAAAATTTCAAGAGAATCTTTTCTTTGCTTCACAAGCTTTTGCAACAGCTTGATTTCAGTATCCTCAGAAAGAGTAGCGGTTGCACCTTCTGCTGTTTTAGCGAGCAATACTGCTGCCTTGATTGCACGCAAAGCCCTCAATCCTACTTCGTCTTTGGCCAACATGGCCTTTTTCATGTTTTCATTTACGGTTAATTCGAGACTCATTGTTGTTCCAGTGTTTTTTTAAATTTAGTATAAAAGGTTTTTGCAAAACTTTTCATTTCGCCCACCAATTCAGTCTGATGGGTAGCCCTATCAAAAGTATCCGCCATGGTCATCATGGTCTGATAATAAAAATCAGCCATCTCATCCACCATCATTTCTTTGGTCCACAAATCAATACGCAACGCTGCACGTTCTTTACCGTCCCAAAAAGAAATCATCATGGCTTTGGCCTCTTGTTTGGCTTCAGAATTGGATTGTGTAGCATTCCACATGATTTGATGCGGGATTTTTTGCTCATCGAGGTTCACATCTATGGTGATGGTCGATTGTGTCATTTTTTTAATTTAGGTGGCAAATTTAACGAAAGCGCGACAAACCTGTACCGATCATTTCGTTTCTCATTTGTTCATCGTTATAGACCCTAATCAGTTTCTCCCCTATATCAGCAGCATCCTTTTCATTGAAAAACATCCCTGCCATTCCAGCCATCTCAGACATGCTACTTTCTTCAGCTGTCATTACCGCCACTCCTACCTTCAAAGCATCCAAAATCGGCATACCAAACCTTTCCCACCTGCAGGGATGTATCAAGGCATAGGTTGAACAAAGCAAATCTTTTTGGTCAGCAGCTGTTAGGTTATCTAATAGTATGATATCATTTCTGTATTTGTAAGTATCGAGGGCTAATAAAATAGCAGCTGAAAATTCCCCCCTTACGCCAGACAACACCAACTTCATATTGCTGTTGGTCCGCTTTTTAAACAGACTGAACCCTTTGAGCAATGGTATAATATTGGCAGAATCGTGAATGGGAGCCGTACAAAGAAAATAAGCATCCCCTTGGGCAAACTGATACCTCACCACATCTCTTGCATCTTCATCAGTAGGCATTAACTGGTCACTAATGTCTAATGGAAGCACATTTATTTCATTCTTGGATTGGGGAAAAGCTTTCTGGATTTTTTGTCTGGTAAACTCAGTAAATACGAAAATGGGATTACCATTTTTCATCATTTTACTCAACCATCGCTTCTCATGGTATCGCTCCCAAAATCCCATTTGGGCACCTTCTGATAGCACATACAAATCATGGATAATGACTCCATCTTGCACTTCATTGATGAACTGCACAGTTTTTAAAATTCCCTGGTAAGCCAAGGGTACTTTTCGACTGTAATATGCTACCATGGTGCAAAGATAGATTAGTCGGCCTAACTGAACTATCTTTACAACTTAATTATAAACGATGAAAAAAGCTACCCAATTCATCCATGCAGGCGCTCATCCTGATCCAAGTACAGGTGCGATCATGACTCCCATCTACCAGACTTCAACCTATGTACAAGAAGCCCCAGGTGTACACAAGGGATTTGAATATGCGAGATCACAAAATCCCACACGTCAGGCTTTGGAAGAGGCTCTTGCGGTGATTGAAGAGGGAAATTTTGGATTGGCATTTGGAAGTGGGGTGGCCGCGACAGACGCTGTGATGAAATTATTAAAGCCAGGTGATGAAGTGATAGCCGCCAACGATATGTATGGTGGTACTTATCGTTTGTTTAGTAAAATCTATGAAAAGTTTGGGATCGTATTTCATTATGTCGACATGAGCAGCATGTCAAATATCAGTGCTAAAGTAAACGCCAATACAAAATTGATTTGGGCTGAAACCCCAACCAACCCGTTGATGAATATTGCCGATATAAAAGCAATCGCAACATTGGCAAAAGAACATAAACTCCTGTTGTGCGTCGACAATACATTTGCTTCACCTGCGCTTCAAAATCCACTTACACTTGGCGCGGATATTGTGATGCATTCAGCAACAAAATACTTAAGCGGACACAGTGATGTTATACAAGGTGCTTTAGTAATTAATGATAAGGCATTGAGAGATGAATTGTATTTCATCCAAAAAAGTTGCGGTGCGGTACCCGGACCAATGGATTGTTTTTTGGTGCTGAGAGGAATTAAAACCTTGGGCATCAGAATGGAAAGACATTCACAGAATGGAGAAAAAATTGCATACTACCTGAAAGCACACCCAGCGGTGAAGAAGGTCTACTGGCCTGGGTTTGAAGATCATCCTGGACATGCCATTGCAAAAGCACAAATGAAAAGTTTCGGTGGTATGATCAGTTTCGAATTGAAAAACGAAACCATGGAAGCAGCAAGAAAACTCTTATCAAGTACCCATCTTTTCTCTTTAGCGGAAAGTCTAGGTGGCGTTGAATCTCTAATCAATCATCCAGCCAGCATGACCCATGCTTCCATTCCAAGAGAAGAAAGAATCAAGAATGGTTTATCAGATACCTTGATTCGCTTGTCTGTCGGTATTGAAGATGCAGATGATTTGATTGCAGATCTGGAACATGCTATTCAAGCTGCAATCAACTTTTAACCAAAACTAGATGGGCAAAATAACCAATGGGTTAAAAGAACTGTTGGACCATCAACTGAAGCTGCACAACCAAAAAGGCTTCATTGAAAAAGATCCTATTTCTATTCCCCATCGCTTTACCAAAAAGCAAGACATTGAAATAGCTGGATTTTTTGCATCCATATTTGCCTGGGGTAATAGAACTACCATTATCAATAAATGCAATGAATTAATGGTGTTAATGGAGAATGCACCATACCAGTTCATCTCACAACACCAGGAGTTAGAACTTAAGAGATTTCTCAATTTTAAACACAGGACCTTCAATGCAACGGATCTACTGCATTTTATCAGAGTGCTTCGTCACCATTATGAAAATGACAGTAGCACAGAACCTACTTTAGAAACAGCTTTTAGCAAGGGATTAAATCGAAAAGATGAAACGGTGGAAAGCGCATTAATATTTTTTCATGATTATTTTTTCAGCCTTGAAGATAGTCCCGGTAGAACCAAAAAACACATCTCGACTCCCGCCAACAATTCTTCCTGCAAGAGACTCAACATGTTTCTCCGTTGGATGGTGCGTAACGACAACGCAGGAGTAGATTTTGGCATCTGGAAAAATATTCAACCCCATCAATTGGTTTGTCCACTCGACGTTCACGTTCAACGCGTAGCATTTAATTTGAAACTAATCAGCTCAGAAAAAGCAGATTGGAAGACAGCTGTGGAGCTAACCAACAACCTCAAACAACTAGATCAAAAAGATCCGGTGAAGTATGATATAGCGTTGTTTAGTATGGGGGTTGGTGAATAGGGAGTAGGGAATAGGGACTAGGGAACAGGGTGCAGGGTTTAGGGAATAGGCAGTAGGCAATAGGGAACAGGGATTAGGGTGATGGGTATTAAATAAAAAATAGGAATTAGACATGTGGAGAATTATCTCCATATATCTAATCCCTAATCTACTTTTAATTATCTCTTCTTTCTAATCCCTGTTCCCTATTGCCTACTGCCTATTCCCTTATCCCTATTCCCTATTCCCTAATCCCTAATATCACTCCGGCCTCATCATCGGGAATAAAAGCACATCCTGAATCGAAGGCTGGTTGGTCAGTAGCATACAAAGTCTGTCAATACCAAAACCAATACCTGCAGTAGGCGGCATACCATATTCCAATGCACGAAGAAAATCATGGTCGATGAACATGGCTTCATCATCACCGCGTTCCATCAATTTGAGTTGCTCTTCAAAACGTGCACGTTGATCGATTGGGTCGTTCAACTCTGTATAAGCGTTTGCGATTTCTTTTCCATTGACCATCAATTCAAAACGCTCAACCAATCCTGGTTTGCTGCGGTGTTTTTTGGTAAGGGGACTCATCTCCACAGGATAATCAGTGATGAAAGTCGGTTGGATATAATGGTGCTCACATTTCTCACCAAAGATGTGATCAATTAGTTTTCCTTTACCCATGCTCTTCTCAACCGGGATATGGAGCTGTTTACACACATCTCTTAATCCATCTTCATCCATGTTACTGATATCAAACCCAGTGTGTTCTTTAATAGCATCATACATGGTCACTCTCTTGAAAGGCGCTTTGAAGCTGATGGTTTTGCCATCTACTTCTGCATCTGTCGTACCATTTACATCGATTGCAGCTTTTTCCAGTAACGCTTCAGTCGTCTCCATCATCCACAGATAATCCTTGTAGGCTGTATAAAATTCAAGGACAGTAAACTCTGGATTGTGCGTGCGGTCCATTCCCTCATTTCTGAAGTTTCTGGAAAATTCATAGACCCAATCAAATCCACCAACTATCAATCTTTTCAAATAAAGCTCATTTGCAATCCTCAAATACATTGGAATATCCAATGCATTGTGATGCGTAGTAAATGGTCTCGCAGAAGCACCACCCGGGATGCTTTGGAGTACAGGGGTATCGACTTCTATGGCACCTCTTTGGTTCAAAAACTCTTTAATTGAGTTGATAAGTTTAGAGCGCTTAAGAAAAGTTTCTTTTACATCTGGGTTGATGATGAGGTCGGCATAACGCTGTCTGTACCTGAATTCAGGATCAGTTACTGCATCGAAAGTTTCTCCCTCTTTTTCCTTAACGACTGGAAGTGGTTTTAAAGATTTTCCAAGCAGGGTAAGTGTTTGCACATGGATGGATGTCTCGCCAGTTTTTGTGGTGAACACATATCCTTTCACACCAACAATATCACCAATGTCTAGGATTTTCCAGACTTGATCATAGAGGGTTTTATCGTCACCCGGACAAATCTCATCTCGTTTTACATAGATCTGAATCTTACCTGTATGGTCTTGCAATACTGCAAAGCTTGCTTTACCCATATCGCGGATGCTCATCAAACGACCAGCGATGCAGACATCTGCAAAATCAGACTTGTTCTCTTCGCCTAAATATTTTGATTTGATTTCTGTCGCGGTAATATTTACAGGAAATGCAGGTGCAGGATAGGCGTCAATACCCAATGCCTGGATTGCTGCTAGTTTCTCTCTTCTGATGATTTCTTGTTCGGAAAGATTATGATTAGACATGTATATTTTTCTTGGAGGGCAAAGTTAATGAATTAGGAGGAAGTGATACCACCCCTCTCTCGTCCCGCAATTGCGGGACTCGGAGCCCCTCCTATACTAGGAGGGGAGTTGCTTACATCAATTCACTGAACACTTGTTCTTTCTTCCTACTCCCTACTTCACCACCTTCATCACCCCATTCATCAATGTCCAGTGACCTGGGAAGGTGCAGACGTATGGGTAATTACCGACTGCCGCTGGTGCTTTGAATTTTAATTTATAGGATTGTCCGGGATTGATCAAAGGCGTTGAATACAAGACCTCTGCCAATGCAGGTACGTAGTTTTTCTCCGCTCCTTTCTCATCCTTCATCATGGCATCACCAGCGCGACCGACTTTTTCTAATGAACCTGGTTTTGTAATGACCATGTTGTGCTGCATTGCATCTGGGTTTTCAATAATGATTTCAACCGACTGCCCAGGCTTCACAGTAAATTCTTTTAAATCATATTTCATGGCCTCTCTAATGGTTTTGATGCGAATAACTTTTACATCTGCCGTTGCTTTTTCAGCAACAACACCCCATGCTTCCATCAATTTATTCAAACGCTCGTTGCTGTTGTTTGTATTGATGGATTTCAGAAATGCAAGATCAGCTGGCTTCAATTTCACCTGCTTGTTTCTGTAATTCCATCCTTCGGAAATGGCTTTGATTACACTGGCCTTGGCCTGTGGCTCTACAGAATTTGTCTTTCTCAACATCTCAACCAAAGAATCAACTGGAGCAACAGAAGCATAACTTCTGATTGCACGCTCCAATGCAAATGCATTCATGTCTGGAGGCCTAACGAAATTGACTTTCCTTGAGAAATAATTATTGTTCTTATTGACCTCTGTAATCTCATTGGCTCTATCCAAGTTCACCACCAAATTGTATTCACCAACCACATCTGTACCAAACGATAAATTACCAACCCATGGTCCGTTGATGTTCTTGGTGATGGAAACAGTTTCTCCTGCCTTGATACCTTCTTTGTAATTGCGACTCACCTGGTCAATCTTAATACCTTGCCCTTCGAATCGAACATCCAATGGAACAAATACTTCTGCTGGCAAATCAACTGAGCCTTGGTTCTTTACTTCAACCGTGACTGCTATTCTTTCGCGGACTGCAGGTGCAGCTGGATCAATCTTGATATCACTTATCACTAAATCAAGTCCAGTTACTTTTGAACTTGCAGCCTTCGCTGCTGATGCAGCTCCCATCTGGTGTTTGCTGTGATCCATTGGTGCAACAGCAGTCTTCTGTGTTGCACTGGATTTGATGCGTTCCGCCAAATGCTTTTTCATCAGCTTTCCTCCATTTGCATTCAATACAACAGCAAATGCATCTGGCATCCAACGGTCTTCGACTTCCGTAGATTTATTCATACGATCAAAAAACGCTTGCTCTGCTGCAGCACTCATTGGAGATTTAGAGAAATACAACAAGGCATTCATCACCACCAGTAAATCTTTATCGTTCAACAAGTCCAACTGTAATATTGCTGCAACTCCACGCTCGTTGTGTTCCATTACCTGAATTGCATTCTTACGAACTGAAGGAATTGGATGAGTGAGTGCGACTTCCAACGTTTGTTCATCCAATGCACCCAATCCTTTTAATGTCCACAAAGCATGTATGGCAGTCGCATTAATGCCAATCTCATCTAACCGAGTATTTGCAACCATCTCCTTTAGCTGAGGTACTACATCTTTATTGCCTCTCTCTACCAACATTCTTTGTGCATGCGTGCGCCAAAACTTATTGTCGCTTTTTAAAGCAGCTAATAATCCATTGACATCGGTGGACTTTAATTGTATGGATTGATAAGGCGCTGCACCATTATAGGAAACTCTGTAAATGCGACCATGTGTGAAATCACGCAACGGCGTTTCGTATGCATTTCCTTCTCCATTTGAACCACCTTGTGGTGTTGGATTGTGTTGAATGATATAGCTGTACCAATCTGCTACCCATACGGCACCATCGGGACCCACTTCAGCAAACACAGGAGCAAACCATTCATCTGCACCGGCCATCAAATTGAAACTTTCTTTGTCTGAAAAATCAGTCCCTTTTCTGACCATGTTGTTTTGGTGAAGCACATGTCCTGTTGGCTCAGAAACAAACGCAATGTTATTCCAGTATTTTTTTGGAAATGCACGTGCAGTATAAAAATTATGACCAGCCGCTGCAGTGAATCCGCCAAACGCATCTACTTGTCGCACTTTTTCAGTGATAGGTTTTATATCACGATGCGTATCTGTACTTCTGCTTCCATTTTCTATATTGTTAGCAGAACTAAAATACCGATTCGGGATTGCCATGTACCAACCATGTGAGTTGTTGGCAGTCGATCCAAAAACATCATTGGTCTCATTGAAACCAAATCCCCATGTATTGTTATTGGTTGAAGTCATCCATTCTAATTCACTTCCATCCGGCTTGAACTTAAAGAAAGCCTGACCAAATTGTATGGTATCTTTTGACTTTCCTACAACCCCCTTGAAACCTGAATATCCCACTGCTCCCCAAATCCAGTTATCAAATCCATAATGCAAATTAGAAGGACCAGCATGTGTATCAAAAGTACCAAAGCCAGAAAATAGAATCTTCTTTTCATCCGCCACATCATCACCATTGGTGTCTTTTAAAAACAACATGTGTGGTGCTTGTGAAACAATCAATCCGCCATTAGCAAACACCATGCCTGTCGGAATACTCAAATTATCTGCAAATTTTGTAAACTTATCTGCCTTACCATCTTTGTCGGTGTCTTCGCATATGAGGATATAATCTCTTCCGCCTGTCTCTTTTCTTTCATTTGGATAATCTTGCGTAATCAATACATACATTCTTCCCTTCTCATCCCAACTGATAGCAATCGGATGCATCACATTGGGCTCTGCAGCAAACATTTCCAATTTAAAATCGACTGGCACTTGAATATGTTTCATCGACTCTTCAGGCGACAATGGTAATTGTTGGTATTGTGTGCCTGGGCGTCTTTCATAATTGGGTAGATCCGCAGGCGTATATTGAAAAGGCTTTGCGTTTCTAGCATGATAAGCAGCTAGCGCTTCATCGTTAACACTCCACAAGATGGCTTTGTAGATCAACTCCTGAAATCCAGGCTGGTTCCAGGTTCTTTCATCATGTCCATATGCGGTATAAAAAACTTTCCCTTTACCATGTGTTCTTGTCCATGTATAAGGCTCCGTTTTTTGTCCGGGTTTATCTTTCTCTTGATCTGCTTTTATTTCTCTTACAGCAAGAATATTATTATCAGGTTGCAACTGGCTATGCAAGTACGTTTCATCATAAGCAGTAAAAGATTTTAGTCCTTGCATAATTGGATGTTCCCCTTGCACAGTCTGAGTAGTTACAGAGTCCATTGTATGACGCCAAAACTGACCCCCAACCAATTTCACATACGCATCAGAATTTCTAAAACAATAAGATGCACAATGGATAGGTAGAAATCCTTTTCCGGAAGCGACAAAATCCAACAATGCTTTTTCAGCTGCAGCATCAATTTCATTCCAGTTCGCAAACACCATCAAGGCATCATACTTTGCCAATGTCTGTGGATTCAAATCAGCAAGATCATCAGTATAAGTAAAGTTGATTCCTTTGGGACCAAGAGCGGCCATCAATGAAGGTATGCGCTCCATCGGTTTGTGATGTCCTTTATCGCCAAGAAACAATACTTCCAAGCGTTTGCCTGTTTGTGCGAAAACAGAGGCTGAAAGAAGTAAGAGCGTTATTAATTTGAGAAGTTTCATCGTTATCAGTTCTGGGTTATGAGTTGTGGGTTGGCAGTTAACGGTTAACTGTCAACTGTTAACCGTTATAGGTTAAAGTCTGGTAGTTTAATAATTGCGCCTCCTTGAAGGGCGGATTCGTGTGCAAGGATTCCAACAGATGTCCAATTGGCCGATTGCGCAGCATTTGGGAATGGATCGCGATCCTCAACCAACGCAGATAAAAATTCATGCGCCAAATGCGGATGCGATCCACCGTGTCCTGCACCTTGTGTGAAACTCAAGTGGGTATTGTCTGCAATATCATACACACCTTTTGTGGTGAAATCTCTGATGCCTTCTGGAAGCAAGTGTGCATAGTCGGGCACCCTGACTTTCTTTGGAATTTCATGTTCGGGCAATTTGGCAGTGTGCAACACATGCTCTTCATCTTCAATCAAACTCCATTCAAAAGATTTCTTTGAACCATACACTTCAAAACTCTCACGGTATTGACGAGCTACATCAAAAAGAGAACGATATACATATGCACTTAGGTCGGAGTCCTTGAACTTGATGTGTGCCGATTCAACAGCAAATGGAGAATTGTGAATCTTTGCAAGTTCCTCACGAATGGTTCCTGAACCAAAACAAGAAACATACTCAGCTTCCAGTCTTAATAAACCTGCAACGGGACCAACACAATGTGTTGCATAGTGCATGGGAGGCAAGCCAGGCCAGTAATCTGGCCATCCATCCATGTCTTGCTGGTGCGATGCTTTTAGAAACTGCACTTTACCCAACTCCCCTTTTTCATACAACTCTTTTACATAAAGAAACTCGCGTGCATAGACCACAGTTTCCATCATCATGTATTTCTTGCCTGTTTCTTTACATGCCTTCACAATCTTCATGCAATCTTCTACGCTTGTCGCCATAGGTACTGTACAAGCCACATGTTTACCTGCATACAAGGCTTTGAGTGATTGTTCTGCATGATTGGGAATTGGCGAGTTGATGTGTACTGCATCTACATTGGGATCTTTCAACAATTCATCATAATCTGTATATCTTTTTTCAATTCCGAAGGCATCGGCGATGGCATTGAGTTTGGCTTCGGTACGCTGACAAATCGCATACATGTTAGCGTTGGGATGTCTTTGGTAAATGGGAATGAACTCTGCACCAAATCCCAATCCCACAATCGCAATGTTGATTTTCATGCTATATACTTTTTAAATATTGATAACTTTCTTTAACCAATTGCATTTCACTGTCGAACATTTTTCTCCAAATATTCGCAGCACTGAGTTTGGTGCTGAAGGCTTCGACGCTAATCATTCCATTGTAATCGATTTCCTCCAATGCAAGAAGAATCGATTTTAAATCCACATGCCCTCTTCCCAATATCCCCCTGTCGTTTTCCGAAAATTGCACATGCACCAATCTGTTTGCCATTTTTTTTATGGCAGCTGCAATATTTTGCTCTTCGATGTTGGCATGGAAACTATCGAACATTAATTTACAATTGGGATGGTTGATTTCATCAACCAATTGAATCAGCTCATCAGTTGTTGTAACCAAATAACTTTCAAAACGGTTCAAGTATTCTAACCCCAATACAATACCATATTGTTGTGCATATTCAGCTAACGCAAATAAATTTTCCTTTGCCCAAGCCCGTTCTTGTTCTGTTGCGGCTTTTCCAGTAAACACGCCCAATGCAGAGTGAAAGGGTCCGGTTAATAATTTCGAGCCGATAACTGCTGCACAGTCGACTGCTCGCTTGTTTCTTTCCAGTGTAGAATTTCGCATGGAAGTATCGGCGCTGATTTGGTGGTTATCCGGACCATTGATGGTGACAGCTACTCTATCCAAAGACAATTCATCTAATTTTTTTCTCCATGTTTCCCATGCAAGAGGATCAGTATTGAAAATGGGAATTTCAACACCAGCATAACCAACCGATTTGATTTGCTCAAGAACAGGAAATAGACTTTCATCAATCTCTGTGCCCCAGAGCAAAAGGTTCATCCCGAGTTTGAATTCCATGGTTATTTTTTGGGATTATCAAATTACTGATATAAATTCAATCAACCAACGAACTGCTTTATGTCGATCACACAAAGATTTACAGCCCTTGATGTATTCAGAGGTATGACACTCTGCTTCATGATCATCGTCAATAACCAATATGGTCCTGTTGCTTTTGCACCTCTTGAACATGCTGAATGGGACGGTTTTACACCGACAGATCTTGTGTTTCCTTCCTTTCTTTTTGCAGTCGGCAACGCCATGGCTTTCACCATCCCTCGTTTACAAGCCATGGGCAATGCAGCAGTCCTGAAAAAAATATTAAAAAGAACTCTACTCATTTTTTTAATCGGCTATCTCCTTTACTGGTTTCCTTTTTTCAGCCAAAATGATGCTGGCGAGTGGATTTTCAAACCGATAGCAAACACCAGGATCTTTGGCGTTTTACAAAGAATTGCACTCTGTTATGGCATGGCTGCTTTGCTCATTGTGTACTGTTCAAACCGTACCATTTACATCATCAGTGCACTTGTTTTGTTAGGTTATTGGGGGATATTGTATATGGGAGGTGATTATACCATGTTGGGTAACATCGGCACAAAAATCGATTTATGGATGATTGGCCCCAACCACATGTACAAAGGCGAAGGCGTTGCATTTGATCCGGAAGGATTCCTTAGCACCTTTCCATCGATGGTGAATGTGATCATTGGTTACTATGCTGGTGTTGCTTTACGTGACAAGGGCAAAGAATACGAGACCATCACAAAGATTCTGATTGCAGGGGCAGTAATGATTACGTTAGCCTATTGCTGGAACTACTGCCTGCCTATCAACAAAAAATTGTGGACCGGCTCCTATGTTTTATATACTTGCGGAATAGATCTTTTGTTGATTGGTTTTCTTGTGTTTTTATTGGATAAAACCAACTATAACAAGAGCTGGACCTATTTCTTTGAAGTATTTGGAAAGAACCCCTTGTTCATTTATATATTATCTGGCATCATTCCGGATTTATTTGGGATAATCAAAGTTGGAGCAGATCAATCCTTAGGTGATGCCATTGCAATGGGCTTTTTCCAGGGAATTAGTCCCGGCGCTATGGGTACCTTCCTGTTTTCAGTAAGCTTTATGCTCCTTTGTTGGCTTATTGGCTACCTGATGGACAAAAAGAAATGGTACGTTAGGGTATAGAGATTTGGGCTTTTTCGCCCTTAAATCACTATTTTTGGTATTCGCAAGAAATTATAATGGAATACAATACTACAAGAAGCCACCTGGTAATGAGGGAGTATGGCAGGCATGTACAAGGAATGGTTGGCCACCTGCTTACAATCGAGGATAAAGAAAGAAGGCAAAAAAATGCACAGTCTGTTATTGAACTGATGGGTTTTCTAAATCCTCACCTGAAAAATGTGGAGGATTACAGACATAAATTATGGGATCATTTATTTCTTATTTCTGATTTCAATTTAGAGGTAGAAAGCCCCTATCCCATTCCAACAAGAGAATCCTTGAAAGCAAGGCCAGCAGCACTTCCTTATCCAAAAAGATACCCTCGCTACTCACATCTTGGTAAACATCTGGAATTGATTATCACCAAAGCCATGGCAGAGGAAAACGAGGAAAAACGATCAGGTTTTGCACACATCATTGCCTATTACATGAAACTGGCATACAATACTTGGCACAAGGAATTGATACCAGACGAAAGCATCAGAAGTGAACTCAATACCATTACAAAGGGACAACTTGAATTCACCAGCACCCCATTTGTAAGAGCATACAGGGAACAAGACGACCGCTTCCAAAAGCGTGGCAAAGGTGGTTTCCAACAACGCAACAACAGAAATGGTGTTGGTGGCGGTGGAAAAAACAGACCACAGCAGAAGTTTGGTAAGAAGCGATTCAAATAATCTCCTACTCTCAATTCAATTTGCATGAAAGCTTTCGAAGTAATCGGTGGAAAAAGACTGCAAGGAGAAATCGTTCCCCAAGGCGCAAAAAACGAAGCACTTCAAATTCTTAGTTCAGTTTTACTTACACCAGAACCAGTGACCATCAGCAACATTCCGGACATCCTGGATGTAAATTTATTAATTGAATTATTGGAAGACCTTGGCGTAAATGTTAATCGCATCGACCGACATACTTGTGTATTTGAAGCCAAGGATGTGCAGTTGGATAAATTAGAAGATCCTGAATTTCAAAAAAACAGTTCCAGACTAAGAGGCTCTGTAATGATAGCAGGTCCGTTACTTGCTCGTTATAAAAAAGCATTCATTCCAAAGCCAGGTGGCGATAAGATTGGTAGAAGGAGACTGGATACACATATCATCGGTTTTGAAAAATTGGGCGTAAAGTTTGAATACGAACAGGGACAAGGTTTTTTCAGGTTAACAGCCAACGAATTGAAAGGAACCAATCTGTTGTTGGATGAGCCTTCAGTTACCGGGACTGCCAATATATTGTTTGCAGCAGTCATGGCAAAAGGAACAACTACTATTTATAACGCTGCATGTGAACCCTATATCCAGCAACTTTGTAAAATGCTGAACCGCATGGGTGCCAAAATCTCTGGCATCAGTTCAAACTTACTCACCATTGATGGTGTAGAAGCATTAGGGGGAACAACTCATAGCATGTTGCCAGACATGATTGAAGTTGGATCTTTTATTGGTTTGGCAGCCATGACCCAAAGCCAGATTACCATTAAAAATGCAGGCATTGAACACCTTGGTGTTATCCCGCAGAAGTTTCAGCAATTGGGTATAAATCTTGAATTCAAGAACGACGATATTATTGTCAACCAACAAGAGGTTTACGAAATTCAAAAATTCATTGATGGCTCTGTACTGACCATATACGATCATCCATGGCCTGGCATGACACCAGATCTTTTGAGTATTTTATTGGTTGTCGCTACGCAGGCAAAAGGCAGTGTGCTCATTCACCAGAAAATGTTTGAGAGCCGTTTGTTCTTTGTAGATAAGCTCATCGACATGGGAGCAAGAATTATTTTGTGCGACCCACACCGTGCAGCTGTTATTGGTTTAGAAAGAGAACAGGCGCTTCGTGGTATTACCATGAGTAGTCCGGATATCCGTGCAGGTGTTGCATTGCTCATTGCAGCACTAAGTGCAGAAGGCAAAAGTATCATTCAAAATATTGAACAAATCGACAGAGGTTACCAATACATAGATAAAAGACTAACTGCATTAGGTGCAGAGATCAAAAGAATTGATTCCTAATGAGCGATAGTGATAAACATAAAATTATCATTCTGGCTGCACCTTCTGGTGCAGGCAAAACAACAATTAAATCGAGATTGCTTGCTGCTATGCCCAGCAAATTATCTTTCAGCATCTCTGCAGCAACCAGAAAAATAAGAGCTGGAGAACAGCATGGTGTAGACTATTTTTTCATTGATGTTGAGGAGTTTAAAAATAAAATTGATAACAATCAGTTTGTAGAGTGGGAAATGGTTTATCCAGGTTCTTATTATGGAACAACAGTAGAAGAAGTAGAAAGAATTTGGAATGAAAACAAAACACCCATATTAGACATCGATGTACAAGGGGCATTGCATGTAAAAGAAATTTACGGAGATAGCGCACTGACCATTTTCATCAAGCCCCCTTCATTGGAAGTCTTGAAAGAACGTTTACAGAAAAGAGGTACAGATACAGAAGAGCAAATCAAAACGAGAATAGACAAGGCTGCAGAAGAAATAGCTTTTAGCAATAATTTTGATCATATCGTTTTAAATGACGACTTAGACAAGGCCTCTGCAACTGTAAAAGAATTGGTGACGTCATTTATAGCTTAATTTGGTATTCTGAATGGGAACCCTTGTATTACTCGGTATCATTATTGCATTTTTACTAGCAGGCTTTTTTGCTGGTGTGGAAGTTGGATTTGTATCCTTAAATAGGCTCAGTGTAGAGCTTAGAAAAAAACAAAAGTCAAAGAGTGCAATTCTATTATCAGGTTATTTAGATGAGCCTGCCAAATTCATCAGCGCGATGATTGTGGGCATCATTATTTCATTAACCATTTATGGTTTGTTGGTCGATGAATTACTCGTTCCACTTTGGAAACAAACTGAATCTCACCTCTCTTCTGACTTCATTCCTTACTTTCAATACATCCGTATATTATTTGATCTCATTATTGCAACAGCAGCCTTTCTCATTTATTTCTTTTTTTGTCGTGCAATCTTCAGCTCCAAGAGTGACACACTGATGTATTTTTTAGCACCGGTTCTTTCATTTTTTTACAAAATATTCTACCCCATTGCAGAATATTTTTTTCAATTGTCTGAGTGGATGTTAAAAAATATTTTGAATGTACGGGTTAAAAAGAACAGGAATAATTTCACGCGACTGGAACTGGAGCAATTCATCCAACAGAAGGACGAGAGAGAAGTGGAACAGGATTTGAACACTGATTTATTTGAAGCAGCACTTACACTTCCCTATGTAAAAATTCGTCAGTGTCTGGTTCCGAGAAAAGAAATTGAAGCCATAAGTATTCATGAATCAATTGCAACACTAAAACAAAGATTCATCGCTACGAACCTGAGTAAGCTGGTGGTTTATGAAAAGAACATTGATAATATTGTTGGTTATGTACACCAAATTGCTTTGTTTAAAAACCCAACAACCATTCAATCTGTCATGCACCCCATTTTAGCAGTCCCGGAAACAATGACTGCCACTGATCTCATGAACATGTTAATTAAAGAGCGCAAAAGTATGGCTTGGGTGGTTGATGAGTTTGGCGGAACTTCTGGCATCATCACAATGGAAGATTTACTTGAAGAGTTGTTTGGTGAGATCAAGGATGAATATGACACAGAAGAATTGCATGAGAGAGAATTAGGTGAAGACGAGTTTGAGTTTTCTGGTAGGTTGGAAATGGACTACCTCAATGAGAAATATAATTTAGGTTGGAACTTAAATCATTCTGAAACCCTTTCAGGATATATCATACAATACAATGAAGGTATCCCCAAGGTGAAGCAAAAGATTGTAATTGGTAAGTTTGAGTTTGAAATTTTAGAAGTTACAGCAACCAGGATTGAGCTGATCAGAATCAAGAAAACAGTCTAGATCTTAGAATTATCCAAACTTATTGGTCCAAGTCTTCCTACAAACTAATTTAATAAGTAAATTTGCTCCCTGCTTATTAAGAAATAAGCTGGTCCCGTAGTTCAACGGATAGAATAGAAGTTTCCTAAACTTTAGATACAGGTTCGATTCCTGTCGGGACTACCACTCTCATAAGGTTCTGATTTTCAGAACCTTTTTTATTTTATTACAATCGACCCGATCAGTTATTTTGAAATGTGTGTAGCAAAGTGTGTTGCAGATTTGTCTTCCGGGAATATTCCCGAAAGATTAAGTCTCGGTAAATGAACGATGCCAGATTTATTTAATTGAAACAAAATTATTTATCACCCTTTGTTTTTTCATAATTCTCCATTGATTACCATATTGACAGTATTTGAAAAATTCACAATTATACAGTTTACAAATTCTGCTACTTTCATTTCACTTATTTTATAAAATGAATAAGTCAAGTCAGGAACCAAAGGTAAATTCCCAAATGCTATGCACCTTTCGGTGTACTCTAAATACAAAACTGCTACAAAAGTTAATGTGGGTTTCTTTTCAAAAGTAATTTATGATAAAAGTCATCTCTACTATGATGACAATCATTTAAACGGCACAAGCTTAAATATAATTTTACTATTAAATAATTTACCAACATTTTGAAATAATTAAGCAATGAAAAATTTTAAAAACTGTATCGAAGCTTGTTTGGCTTGTTTGACAACGTGTGAAAGTTGTATTACTGATTGCGTTGCATCAGACTACAAAGAATGTATTTTATTATGCCGTGACTGTGCTGACATTTGTGCTTTGTGTGCACGTTTTGAGGCAAGAGGTTCAAAGTTCCGACATAATTTACACATTTTGTGTGCTGAAGTTTGTAAAGCATGTTCAGTTGAATGTGAAAAACATGCTTCACACCATGCTTCTTGTAAAGAATGTGCTGAAGCTTGTAAAGAATGTGCAACTATTTGCGAAGAACTTGCAACTGCTACAGCATAATTTTAATTAAAATAAGAGGTGCTCCTTGCTTTTTGTATATCCTTACTCATCTTATAACATGGATAAGTTGTATCTGGAATCTAAAAATTACGTTTAAGACCATTTTTTAAAATGTGGTATAATTAAAAAAGGAAATTAACCGTAAATTTGATTGTTTTCTTAAAATCTTTTAATCAAAAAAAGATAATAACCTACATAGGATTAACTTTATACCATGTTTAAAAATTTAATAACCGTATTAGCTTTTAAAATTGCGTTGTTTTCATTTTTTAATGTAAATGCTCAAAACAATTTAGAGGTCTGCTATAACCCAAATTTGGTAAAAGACACCAGCAAAAAAAGTTTAAATGCTTTAGCGATCCATGTCGTAGAAAAAGACAGTA